>JAEEGL015925382.1_pt1 | contig 48992 bp, 23 predicted proteins | sample 9134231 | NCBI WGS metagenome assembly JAEEGL01 (sample SAMN16246548, study PRJNA631951) | gut metagenome | biome: gut microbiome; feature: rumen; material: fiber-attached | host: Bos | place: Iran: Karaj | collected 2018-10 | reverse complement strand
TGGTATCGATTTAGGAACAACTAACTCGTGTGTTTCGGTTCTGGAAGGCTCCAAGCCTGTTGTGATTCCCAACAGCGAAGGCCGCAACACGACGCCTTCGGTAGTTGCTTTCAAGGATGGTGGCGAGCGCATCGTGGGTGATCCCGCCAAGCGCCAGGCCATCATGAACCCCACGGGTACCGTATTTTCGATCAAACGTTTCATGGGCGAAACGTTCGACCATGTCACTAAGGACGTGGAGCGCGTGCCCTACAAGGTGGTGAACAACGGCAGCAATCAGCCCCGCGTGGAGATTGACGGCCGACAGTACACCCCGCAGGAGATTTCAGCAATGATTCTCCAGAAGATGAAAAAGACCGCTGAGGATTATCTGGGCACAACCGTTGACGAGGCTGTCATCACCGTGCCCGCCTACTTTAACGACTCGCAGCGCAAGGCCACCAAGGAAGCTGGCGAAATCGCCGGTTTGAAGGTGCAGCGCATCGTCAACGAGCCTACCGCTGCCGCTCTGGCATACGGTCTGGACAAGGACAACAGCGACAAGCGCATTGCCGTGTTTGACCTGGGTGGTGGTACATTTGATATCTCTATCCTGGAACTGGGTGACGGCGTATTTGAGGTAAAGGCCACCAATGGTGACACCCACCTGGGCGGTGACGACTTCGACCAGCGCATCATCACTTGGCTCGCCGATGAGTTCCAGCAGGAAAACGGCATGGACCTGCGCAAGGATCCCATGGCTCTGCAGCGCTTGAAAGAGGCCGCTGAGAAGGCCAAGATTGAGCTCTCAAGCTCGACCAGCACCGAGATCAACCTGCCGTATATCACTCAGCTCGACGGCATGCCCAAGCACTTGGTTAAGACTTTGTCACGTGCCAAGTTTGAGCAACTGTGCGACGACCTGATTCAGAGCACTATCGAACCTTGCCGCAAGGCCCTGAGCGATGCCGGCTTGAGCACCAGCGACATTAACGAGGTTATCCTCGTGGGCGGTTCGACCCGTATTCCCGCTGTTCAGCAGGTGGTAGAGAAATTCTTCGGCAAGGCTCCGTCAAAGGGCGTTAACCCCGACGAGGTAGTAGCTGTTGGTGCCGCAATCCAGGGCGGTGTGCTCACCGGTGATGTCAAGGACGTGCTGTTGCTCGACGTTGTGCCCCTGAGTGTGGGTATCGAAACGCTGGGTGGTGTGATGACCAAGCTCATCGAGGCCAACACCACCATTCCTGCCCGCCGCAGCCAAGTCTTCTCGACCGCTGCCGACAACCAGCCTGAGGTGGAAATCCACGTGCTGCAGGGCGAGCGCCCCATGGCTAAGGACTGCAAGACCCTCGGTCGATTCCACTTGGATGGCATCGCTCCCGCTCCCCGTGGCATTCCGCAGATTGAGGTGACCTTTGAGGTCGATGCCAACGGTATCATGAACGTGAGCGCTAAGGACAAGGCTACCGGTAAGGAGCAGAGCATCCGCATTGAGGCTTCCAGTGGCTTGAGCGACGCCGAAATCCAGCGCATGAAGGACGAGGCTACCGCTAATGCAGCAGCCGATGCCGCCGAGAAGGAGCGCATCGACAAGATCAATGGCGCCGATGCCCTCATCTTCCAAACCGAGAAGGTCCTCAAGGACAGCGGTGACAAGTTGCCCGCTGACGTCAAGAGCCAGATCGAAGGCGCCCTGGGCAAATTGAAGGACGCCCACAAGAACCAGGATCTCGCAGCCATTGACACTGCAACCGCTGAACTGAACTCACTGTTCGAGAAGATGTATCAGCAGGCCGGTGGCGCTCAAGGCCAACCCGGTGCAGGCTTCGACCCCAATAACATGGGCGGCGCAGGCTTCCAGGGCAACCCCGGCGGCGGAACCCCTAATCAGGATGGCGACAATGTCGAGGACACCACCTACGAGGAAGTGAAGTAACAACGTAATCATAATTGTAAAAACAGTGGCTCGAAGCGATTTTTGCTTCGAGCCACTGCTTTTCATGGAATTTCAGTTTTACTTGCGACAACACGCATTTGGAGCATGTCAATGCAGTATATTTACAAGAAAACGATTACATAAATTATATATGCCTGAAAATCAGATAATAACCAATATTTTTTAATAAAAACAAGATTATATATAACTATCTGATTATCATCGTATTAAACAATATCTTTCTTGACAATCATGTGATTATTGTATTAATTGACAGTATTTTTGAGGATTTTTTTGTACCTTTGCGCCCATTATTTCAACGTTTAACTACTAAGAAATGTTAGACTTACTGTTTGAAACCAGTTGGGAAGTATGTAACAAGGTGGGTGGCATCTATGCTGTGCTGTCCACTAAGGCCAAGACGCTCCATCAGCGATATAAAGACAACCTGATCTTCATCGGGCCAGACCTTTGGACCGAAGATAACCCGTCCCCGACCTTTATCGAGTCACGCACGCCTCTTGCCGCATGGCAACGCAAAGTGCAGTTGCCCGAAGGGATGCAGGTGAGGGTAGGGCGCTGGGATATTCCCGGCAAACCCATTGCCGTGCTTGTGACTTTCGGGTCGCTCTACACCTACAAGAATGCACTGTATGCCGAGATGTGGAACCGCTACCGTGTGGATTCACTTCACGGCTATGGGGATTATGATGAGTCGTGCATGTTTGCCTATGCCGCTGCCATTGTCATCGAGAGCATTGTCAAGTGGAAGAATGACCCCAAATTGAGGGTGGTTGCACACTTCGATGAGTGGACTACAGGTATGGGACTGCTTTATGTCAAGACCCATCTGCCTCAAGTGGCCACAGTTTTCACAACTCACGCCACGAGCATTGGCCGCAGCATCTGCGGCAACGGCAAGCCGTTGTATGACTATATGCAGGGCTATAATGGTGATCAGATGGCAACAGAACTCAATATGCAGTCCAAACACTCGCTGGAGAAGGCTGCTGCTCATGCCGCCGATTCATTCACGACGGTAAGCGATGTCACTGCACGGGAGTGCCGACAACTGTTGGAGCGTTATCCCATGGTAACGCCAAATGGCTTTGAGCAGAACTTTGTCCCCAAGGGTGCCAAATTCACAGCCAAGCGCGCTGCTACACGCCAGCAAATTCTGAAAGTGGCCTCCTGTCTCACCGGACAGTCCTACGCCGAAGACACCTTGATTGTCGCCACGTCTGGACGCTTGGAGATGCGCAACAAAGGTATCGATGTCTATCTGGATGCCGTTTCGTCGCTGCGCAATTCACTCAAATTTGTGTCGAGCAAAGATCGCAAGGTGATCGCACTTGTACTTGTGCCTGCCTGGATGAAGTCGCCTCGGACCGACTTGATTGAGAATCTCCATGCCGACAAGCCTCACCGCTTGTTTGACCCTGTTATCACCCATCATCTACACAATCAGGACAGCGATCCCATCTATAACCGCATCAACGTGTTGGGTTTCCACAACGAGCCTCAAGACAAGGTGACTGTTATTGACGTGCCTTGCTATCTGAACGGGAACGACGGCATATTCAATATGACTTACTATGACCTGTTGCCAGGTCTTGATGCTGCAGTGTTCCCGTCCTACTATGAGCCATGGGGTTACACGCCGCTCGAGAGTGCCGCCTTTGGTGTTCCCACCATCACGACCGATCTGGCTGGCTTTGGCCAGTGGGTGCTTGATCGTTTTGGTGATGACTCTGACCGATACGGCGTGAAGGTGCTCCACCGCACCGACAGTAACTACGAAGAGACCTTCAGGGCTATCGCGATGAGCATGATGAACCTGTATGTCATGAGCGACAAGGACAACCGCGCTATTCGCAATGCCAATCGCACGACCAGCAAGGCTGCCTCGTGGGATAACTTCATTACCTGCTATGACGAGGCCTATAGTCATGCCCTTGACAAGGCTTCCCAACGCATGAAAAAAAGAGCAACTAATAAAACAAACAAAACATCATAACTATATAATTACTTATGAAATTTCAAGTCAGCAACACTAACGATCCTCAGTGGAGGAGTATTACTGTCAAGTCCGAACTGCCGGGCAAACTCAACAAACTCAACGAGCTCTCTCGCAATCTGTGGTGGGCATGGAATACCGAGGGCAAGACCCTGTTCCATGACCTGGACCGTGACACTTGGCGTGCCACAAGCGAGAATCCCGTGAAGACGCTGCAACAACTCTCTAACGAGAAAATTGAAGCCATTCAGAACGATGCAGCCATGATGGCACGCATCGACAGCACATATGAGCGCTATAAGGAATACATGAAGAAGCCACTGCGCAAGGACATTCCTTCAATTGCCTACTTCAGCATGGAATACGGCCTGTGCAATGCCATCAAGATTTATTCTGGTGGCCTGGGAATCCTTGCCGGTGACTATGTGAAAGAGGCTAGTGACCGCTGCGTGAACATGACCGCTGTGGGTTTCCTCTACCGTTACGGTTACTTTACCCAGACCTTGTCGATGGATGGTCAGCAGATTGCCAACTACGAGGCACAGAACTTCAACCAACTGCCCATCGAGCCTGTACTGGACAAGAACGGACAGCAACTGGTGCATGAGGTGCCTTATCCCGGTCGCACCATCTATGCCAACGTGTGGCAGGCCAATGTGGGCCGTGTCAAGCTCTACCTGCTCGACACCGACATCGACCTCAACAGCGAGTATGACCGCGAGATCACCCATAAGCTCTACGGTGGCGATTGGGAGAACCGCATCAAGCAGGAATACCTGCTGGGCATCGGTGGCGTGCTGTTGCTCAAGCGATTGGGCATCAAGGCCGATATTTATCACTGCAACGAAGGTCATGCCGCACTGTTGAACCTGCAGCGCCTGGTGGACTACGTGCAAGAGGACGGCTTGAGCTTCAACGAGGCCCTCGAGGTGGTTCGCGCAACTTCGCTCTACACCGTTCACACTCCCGTGCCTGCAGGCCATGATTACTTCGACGAGGAACTCTTTGGCAAGTACATGGGCGAATATCCTGAGCGTCTGGGCATCTCTTGGCAGGAACTCATGGACATGGGCCGCGAGAATCCCGGCAGCAGCGAGCGCTTTTGCATGAGCACATTCGCCCTGAACACCACCCAGGAGAGCAATGGTGTAAGCTGGCTCCACGGTGAGGTGTCCAAGAAGATGTTTGCAGGCATATGGAAAGGCTATGCCCCCGAGGAGTCACACGTGGGCTACGTCACCAATGGCGTGCACATGCCCACTTGGGCCGCCAGCGAGTGGAAAGTGTTCTACAACAAGGTGCTTGGCGACAACTTCCTTGAGCATCAGGAACTTGAATCGTCATGGGCGCCCCTCATGAATGTCCCTGACGAGGAAATATGGAAGATGCGCATGGTGTTGAAGCAGAAGTTCATCCGCTTTGTCAAGCGCGACTTCAAGGAGAGTTGGCTAAAGAACCAAGGCGATCCCACTCGCATTGCTAACATCGTGGAAAAAATCAATCCTGATGCTCTGCTCATTGGTTTTGCCCGCCGCTTTGCCACCTACAAGCGTGCCCACCTCATTTTCAATGATTTGGACCGACTGAAAAAGATTGTCAACGATGAGCGCTATCCCGTTCAGTTCATCTTCGCTGGCAAGGCACATCCCGCCGACGGTGCTGGTCAGGGCCTCATCAAGCGCATTATCGAAATCAGCAAGATGCCCGAGTTCCTGGGTAAGATTATCTTCCTCGAGAACTATGACATGACGCTCTCCAAGCGACTCATCACCGGTGTTGACGTGTGGTTGAACACCCCGACGCGTCCTCTGGAGGCTTCGGGTACCTCAGGCGAGAAGGCCGAGATGAACGGTCTGCTCAACTTCTCGGTGCTCGACGGCTGGTGGTATGAGGGTTACCGCGAGGGTGCCGGCTGGGCATTGACCAGCAAGCGCACCTACACCGAGCAGTCCCAACAGGATAAGCTCGACTCGGCCACCATCTACTCGATGCTCGAGAACGAGATCATCCCCCTCTACTTTGCCAAGAACAGCAAGGGCTATTCGCCCGAGTGGGTTCAGTACATCAAGAATTCGATGGTGCACATCGCCCCCAACTACACCATGTCCCGCATGATGCGAGACTACTTCGACAAGTTCTACAAACCCCAAGCAGCACGTGCCAAAAAGCTCATGGCTAACGGTTACGCCATGGCCCGTGAGATAGTGAAGTGGAAAGAGCATATCGACTCCCGTTGGCAGGATGTGGCACTCGTTGGCGACATCATGGGCAACCGTGAGGCCATCGCGAGCGGCACTGCCGACATCGATGTGACCATGCGCCTCGACACTGCTGGTTTGGGCGACGATGTCAAGCTCGAACTTGTTGTGTACAAGGAAGAGGATGGCCAGACCAAGTTCTATCGCAAGGCTTCGTTCGAAGTTGTGGCCCATGATGATGATATCCTCACCTATAACTGCAAGCTTCCCTTCCGCGAGAACGGCATCTTCCGCTACGCCTACCGCGCATTCCCGTGGAACGACATGCTGCCTCATCGTCAGGACTTCGCTTACCTGAAGTGGTTCTAAGGGGTATCAGCGTTCTATAAAACGTCATGAGTACCGGCCCGTCGGACTGATTAACCAGTGCGATGCGCCGGTACTTATTTTCTTATTAAGAAACTCGTTCTAGGAAAAAAACGGACATTGCGACAAAATTCGTGGTTTTTTGTAGTATCATTTCCAATTCTTTTGTAAATTTGTCGGTTAATATGGCATAATATGCCATTGTTTGACAACCGATGTCTGGCAAAAAAGGAAATATCTTCTCCAAGCTCGCAGCCTGGGTGGGTGGCGGTCTGCTGGGAATGGCGGCGGCCCTGCCGTTTGCCCTCTACATCCCTTGGGTGCAGAACAAGGTTGCCGATGCCGCCTGTGAGTATGCCAGCGAAAAGACCGGCAAGGACATCAGTGTGGGCGATGTGCGTGTGAAATTTCCTCTCGACGTCACTGCTACCGACGTGCAGGTCATCGATGAGAACGGCGACACTCTTTTCAAGGCCGATGAGGTCAAAGCCAACGTCAAGCCCAAACCCCTGCTTGACAAGAAGGTGGAAGTAGAGGATGCATCCCTCAAGGGAGCCAAGAGCCAAATCAAGACCGAAGACGGCTCGATGGACCTGGATGTGGATCTGGACGATGCCAAAATTGATAAAGCCAAGGTTGACCTGAATAACAACAAGGTTGATGTGGGCAATGCAGCCCTCAAGGGCGGCAAGGCCAAGATGAGCTATAAGCCCGAAAAGAAGAAACCTAACCCCGATAAGGAGCCCAGTAAACCCTGGAAGGTCAATGCCAACAAAGTCACCGCCGACGATGTGGACTTCAAGATGGACATGAAGCCCACTGTGGATAATCTAGACGCTAAGGTAGGTCATGCCGAGGCCAAGAACGTTAAGGTTGACACGGGTGAGCAGACGGTCGATGTGGGCGAACTCAATGTCGACGATGCCGATGTGAAGTATGAGTATCCAAGCGAAAAGGATGCGCAACAGTACCGTAAGGACCACCCGATGCCCAAAGACCAGAAAGACGACAATGCTGATGACAAGCCCTGGAAGGTGAAAGCCGGCAAGGTCAGATTGAACAACAGTAAAGGAAAGTATTCCCAGACTGGCAAAAAGCCAAACAAGCCTGGCACCACGCTTGATCCGGACAATATCGAGGTAGAAGACGTGAATGCTGCCATCGACGACTTTGAGTATGACGGCGAGAATCTCAAGGTACCCGTTAAGAACCTCAGTGGCAAAGAGCGAAGCGGCCTGCAAGTCAAGGATGCCAGCGGCACAGTGGAAAAGAATAAGAACGGTCTTGACCTGAATGACGTGCGCCTTAAGACCAAGGGCAGCGACATCAAGATGGATGCCCATGTGGATCAGGACATGCTCGATGGCAAGCCTAACGGCAAGGCAACCATCGACACCGACAGCAAAATCGACCTCAACGAGGTGGAGAAACTTGTGCCTGAAGCCCGCAAAGCATTGAAGGACCTGCCACACAACAAACCAGTGCGCATCAAGGCCAAAGCTCGCGGCAACGATAAGCGTGTCGACGTGCACTCCCTGGATGCTGACGTGCCCGGTCTGGGACGCATCAGGGGCAAGGGCACCATCTACAATCCTACCGACATGGACCGCATGAAGGCCGACCTCGATACCGAGGTTGACCTGCGAGACCCCAGTGCTCTGAACAAGATGTTGGGGTTGAACGACGTGAAACTGCCACCCATGAAGATGAGTGGTAAAATCAATAAACAAGGCTGCAGATGGGTAGCACGCAACCTGCGCGTCACTACGGGTGGCGGCACCATGCGCGGCGATGGCTACTACGACGTGTGCAACGAGGATTATGACGTGGATGCATCGTTCAACAACTTCCCCGTCAATTCGTTCCTGCCCAACTACGACGTGAAGAATCTCACGGGCAGCATTGACGCACGGGGACATGGCTTTGATTTCACCGACTGCGGATCAACATGGACCGATGCCACCGTCAACTTGGCCAGCGTGCGCTACAACGGCACTCACTATGGCAACATCAAGGCTCGTGGAAAACTGCGCGGCGGCTATGCCGACGTCTATGCCAGCAGTGCGGGAAAGGGCCGCGACCTGGATGTCAATGCCCATGGCACCATCTGCAACGACCACTATGTGTTCACTGCCGACGGTAATGTCAGGGATTTGGACCTGAAGCAACTGGGCATGTATGACGGCACCTGCAACGGCTCCACCCTGATTCATGCTGAGGGCGATATCAACCTGCGCACCCAGCAATGGGATGCCGACCTCACGCTGAATGACGTGGATTGGCGGCTCGACAGCAGCCACCTCGTGACCGATGATGCGCGTGCCATGCTGCACAGCACACCCTGGCTGACGTGCCTCACTGTCGAGAACGAAGACAATTACGCCCACGTGAACGCCTATAGCGGCATGTCGCAGTTGATTGAGGATTTGCAGAACACTGCCGACGAGATCAAGCGGCAATCCAACGAACGATGGATTGATGTGGAGCGCCTGAAAGAGCCGATGCCCCGTTTCGACCTTGACATGCACATGGGAACCGACGGATTGGTACAGCGTTATCTGCAACACCACGAAATTGACTTCCGTGACTTCAGCTGTGAGATGAGCCGTGACACGAGCCTCTTCCTGGACGGTAGGGCACACGGCATCAGCTATGGCGAGACCAACATCGACACGATTACCATCCATGCCAACGAGTTGCACAACAAATATCTCGCTTTCAATGCCCACATGGGGAACCGTCCGGGCACATGGGACGAGTTTGCCTCGGTGGATGTTGAGGGTGGTATCAAGGGGCCTGCATTGGACTTCATGATTCACCAGCAGAACATCAAGGGCGAAACGGGATATCGCTTGGGCTGTAATGCCCGATTGACCGAAAATGAGGTGAGGGCACGCCTGTTTGGCAAGGATCCCGTGATTGGTTACCGCCATTGGACCATTAACGAGGATAATTTTGTGAACGTGGATTACCGCACCCGCATGATTGACGCCAACCTGCAGTTGCGCAGCGACAGCAGCAGCGTGGAATTGTTGACTCAACGCATGCCTGGTGACAGCAGCCAGAATGTGCTTCTCACTATTGATAACCTGAAACTCGAGGAATGGACCCGCATCGTGCCCATGTTTGACAAGACAAGCGGCACTGTCAATGCCAATATTGACCTGAATTGGGACGGCACCAATGCCGATGGCGATGGCACCATCGACATCAAAGACTTTGTGTATAACGGCAAGCCCGAGGGTGACGTGACGCTCACGGCCGACTTTGACCTGGATCCTGCCACCTCAACAACCCGCCTGACCGCCGACCTGATGCTGGATGGGAAAAATGCCCTCACACTGCGTGGATCACTGAACGATGCCGATGCTGATTCACCATTCAACCTGGATGCTAATTTCAATCGTTTCCCGCTGGTGCGTGCCAATGCGTTCATCCCCGGCAATTACGTTTGGCTAGAAGGCTATGCCATGGGTAATCTGGCAGTGAGCGGCTCGATTGATAATCCACGGGTGAACGGTTACCTCACTGCCGATTCGGCTACAGTGAACCTGCCGCGCTATGGCAGTACGCTCAAATTTGCAACCAACCGCATCCCCGTTGAGGATAATGTAATTACCTTTAATGATTATCGGCTCACGGGTGCTAACCGCAGCCCTGTCTATCTCAACGGCACAGTTGACCTGCGTGATATGGATAACATGGTGATTGACCTGAATGCCAATGGCCGTGAAGTTCAGTTCATGGACAGCAAACAGGACGATGTGACACAGATTTTCGGCAAAGGTCTGGCCGATATCTCTGTGACAGTCAAGAGCCACGGAGAAGTGATGACAGTCAGGGCCGATGCCACCTTGTTGCCGGGTTCCAACATCACCTACGTGATGAAGAATGATATATCACAACTCTCGACAACTGTCGATGAGAACATGGTGACCTTCACCGATTTCAATCAGCCAGAGGGTTATTCCGTCCTGGTAACGGGCAAGGGAAGTAGTGCAACCAATATCCTGGCCTACATCGATGTGCAACAAGGAGCCAGAATCAATGCCTACCTGTCGGAGGACGGCCAGAATCGTGCCACCATCGATGGTAGCGGCCGTCTGAAATATACGCTTGATTTCGCCGGAAAGGACAACCTCACTGGAACCTATACGATTGCTAAAGGCAACCTGCGATATACACCACCGCTGATTTCACAAAAGAACTTTGACATCAGCAGTGGCAGCACTATCTCTTGGACCGGAGACATGCTTAATCCACAGCTTAACCTCAATGGTAACGAGCGAGTCAAGACAGGTGTGCAAGGCGAGAAAGATCCGGTGGAATTCCTGATTGATGCCCATGTGGGAGGTACACTCAGCAACATCGATCTGAATTTTGACCTGAGAAGTGAGAACAATACAACCGTACAGAACGAATTGCAATCGATGAGTGACAGTCAGCGATCGCAGGCCGCCATCAACTTGTTACTCTTCAACACTTACTCGGGCACCAATAGCCACGGTCTGATCAGTGACCAGACAGGCACCTCGGCCTTGTTCTCGTTCTTGCAATCCAAACTCAACGCTTGGGCTGCACAAACGCTACCGGGCATCGACCTCTCGTTTGGCATCAACCAGTACAGGGGCGCCCAAAGCGGCACCGCGACCAGCTACAGCTACCGCTTGGCCAAGTCCTTGTTCAACGACCGCTTCAAGATTGTGGTGGGTGGAGAATACAGCACCGCAGCTGCTGAGGACGAGCACATTGCCGACAAACTGTTCAACGATGTGTCGCTGGAATACTACCTCAACGATAACGCCACACGTTATCTGAAACTTTACCGCCATTCGAGCTACGAGAATGTGCTTGAGGGTCAGGTGATCGAGACCGGCATAGCCTATGTGCTCAAGCGAAAACTCACCTACCTGAGGAACCTGTTCACCTTCAAGCACTCACGTGAATACCTCTTGAAGGATTCGCTGGAGAAAGCCCGCAAGGCCGCCTTGAAATTACAGGAAGAGGCTCTTGATGCCATTTCCAGCGATGATGAGAGTTACATTGTTCCCCTGGATGGTGACCAGTCCATTGACAAACCCACATTAACACGCAAGAGAGATGAGAACGAAGAATAAACGACATATTTTCCGCTTGTTTGCACTGGCGTGGATTCTCCTTGCGCTGGCAACATCTTGTTCCACAACTAAAAAATTGGGCGAGAATGATGTGCTCTACACAGGGGTGAAACACCTCAAGTATCATGAAGAGAATACCAAGTTGGATGCTGGCGTGAAGGACGATATTTTCACTGCTATCAACGTCCGGCCCAACAACCCGCTGTATTCCCCTTATTACCGCACGCCATTCCCCATTGGCCTGATGATTTATAATAACATTGATGAGGATGCTACGGGTTTCAAGGGTTGGCTCTACAAGCATTTTGCCGCCAAACCCGTCCTCATGAAACGTGTGAATCCGCAGGCGCGTGTCGACATGATCAACACAATCCTGCACAATAATGGCTATTTCACATCCTCGGCCGAATACACGCTGCATCCGTCAAGCAATCCCAAGAAAGCAAAGGTTTCTTACGATGTCACTGTCAATCCACCATACACTATTGGCAATGTGGAATACACTGGCGGCAATGACCCATTGATGATGATGATTGATTCGCTGGCACGCGTGAACCGTTACTTGCAGACGGGCAGCCGCTATTGCCTGGACTCGCTGAGTGCCGTGCGCATCGATATCACCAATTTTGTGCGCAACCGCGGGTATTATTTTTTCCGACCCGAGTTCATCCATTATATGGCCGACAGCGTTCAGGACAAGGGCATCATTCATCTGCGGATGGTCGAAGCCAACGATATCCCCAATAATGCCCGCATGAGATATCTCACTCATGATATTGTGGCCTCTGTGTTCAATGATGATGGGCGCGGAGAACCTGATACCATCAAGACCGACCGTTGCACCCTCATTAAGTATGAGCCAGTCTATATCAAGGACCACGTGATTCCTAACTGCATCCGTGCCCGCAAAGGACGGCAGTTCCGTGTGAACAGCATCGACCGCACCCAGGCCGCCCTGTCACGTTTGGGCATTTTCAGCACAGTGGACATCCAGGTCAATCCGCTGGACAGCATCACGCCCGATGGCGAGGGGTTGCTGGACCTCAACATTTACTGTCAACTGGACAAGCCCTGGGAGGTGACATTCGAAATGCATGGAGCATCCAAGAGCAACAGTTTCATCGGACCCGGTGTGGAAATCGGTGCCACCCATAAGAATGCATTCGGGGCAGGGGAGAAGTTCTCGGTGGACATCTACGGCGATTACGAGTGGCAGACGGGTGGCTCAGGCAATTACAAGGGCTCAGATTTCAATTCCTATGAATTCGGTATCGAGTCAAAATTGGATTTTCCACGGCTGTTAGCACCCAAATTCCTTTACCCCTCGCGCCGTTACACCAATTGGACCCGTTTCTCGATCAGTGCCGACCTGATGAACCGTCCGAGCAATTTCAAAATGTCTCAGCTCTCGTTTGCCGCCACGTGGGAATGGCATGCCGACCGTTATTCGAGCCATGTGCTGACCCCCTTCAAACTCACCTATAACCGCCTGCTGAGCACGAGCCATGAGTTTGATTCGGTAATGGCCCAAAACCCTGCACTGAAGGAAAGCTTCAAGAATGTGTTCATTCCTAAAATTGAATACACCTACACCTTCGACCGTGACATCACCTATCGTGACCACATCACTTTCATCGGCAGTCTGGCCGAGGCAGGCAATATCGCTTCAGGGCTGTGGTCGCTGTTTGGTGCAAAGGGCACCAAGGAACTGCTGGGCACACCGTTTTCACAGTTTGTCAAGGGACAGGGACAGGTGGTGTGGACTCGCAGCCTGGGGCCCAAGAGTGCATTGGCATCGAGGCTGTTGCTGGGCATAGCCCATGCCTATGGCAACAGCAACGAGGTGCCTTACAGGGAGCAGTTCTATGTGGGCGGCTCCAACTCGGTGAGGGCTTTTGCCGTGCGCACGCTGGGACCTGGCAGTTTCTCGGCCGACACTACCCGTGGCTATTCTTATTATGATCAGACGGGCACGTTCAAGTTCGAGGCCAACGTTGAGTACCGTTTCCCCATTCTGGGCTATTTCAATGGTGCTGTTTTCCTTGACGCGGGCAATATCTGGCTTTTGGAGAACGACGAGAACCGCCCCGGAGGGCAATTGAAGATGAAGAATTTCTTCAAAGAGCTGGCGGTGGGCACTGGATTGGGCCTCAGGTTCGACATGTCGATGCTGGTGGTGAGAGCCGACTTGGGTATCGGCATTCACGCCCCCTACGACACGGGCAAGAGCGGCTACTTCAACATGCCTAGTTTCAAGAAGGCCCTGGCATTCCATCTCGCAATCGGCTATCCCTTCTAGGGAGACTACTTTACAAATATAAAGGCGATGTGTCATAATTTGCATGGCATGATATTCTATCCGTGCTTTGCACGGAGAAATTAAACAAAATTCATAAACAAAATTAAACCAAAGAATTCAGTTTAATTTTATATACAAATTTTTGTTTAATTTCTCGGCCGTTAGGTCGATTAAAAGCCATTAGCGAATCACGACACACCGTCTTTTTCCGGCTCTCGTTATTCTTATCTTTTCTCTACTCGCGTGACGATTTTGCCATCCTCGACGTCGATGACGATGGTGTCACCCGTCTTAGCCTCTTCACGAAGCAACATTTCGCTCAGCGGATCCTCAATCTCGCTCTGGATGGCCCGCTTCAACGGACGTGCGCCATATTGGATGTCAAAGCCACGGTCAGCGACCAGATTCTTGGCAGCATCTGTGATTTCTAGTTTCAGGCCGTTCTCCTCCACGCGCTTGTAGAACGTGGCCAGCTCGATATCCACAATCTGGAGGATGCAGTCATGGTTCAATGCGCCAAAGGTGACAATGTCATCCACACGGTTGAGGAATTCGGGCGAGAACTGCCGGTTAAGGGCCTTACGGATAACCGAATCGCTGCGCTCCTTGGTCAGTTCATTGGTGTTGAAACCCACACCCGCGCCGAAGTCCTTCAACTCTCTGGTGCCGATGTTGCTGGTCATGATGATGATGGTGTTCTTGAAGTCCACCTTGCGGCCCAGTCCATCGGTCAGGTTGCCCTCATCAAGCACCTGCAGCAGCATGTTGAACACGTCTGGATGCGCTTTCTCAATTTCGTCAAGCAGCACCACACTATAGGGGTGTCGGCGCACCTTCTCGGTCAGCTGGCCGCCCTCCTCGTAACCCACATAGCCCGGAGGCGCTCCCACGAGGCGGGAGACATTGAATTTCTCCATATATTCACTCATGTCCACACGGATGAGAGCCTCATCGCTGTTGAACAGGAACTGGGCGAGTTTCTTGGCAAGCAGCGTCTTGCCCACGCCGGTCGGGCCCAGGAACATGAACGAGCCGATGGGGCGTTTGGGGTCACGCAGGCCTGCACGGTTGCGGCGGATGCTGCGGGCAATCTTGTCAATGGCCTCGTCTTGCCCAATGACCTGTTTCTTCAACTCATCAGTCATTCCCAACAGGCGGATGCCTTCGCTTTGGGCAATGCGTTGTGTGGGCACACCGGTCATCATGGCGACAACCTCTGCAATGTGGCCTTCATTGACTTCCACACGGCGACTGTCAAGTTCAGCTTCCCACTTCTCCTTAGCAATAGCCAGCTCTTCCTTGAGCTTTTCCTGTTGATCGCGGTAACCTGCGGCACTCTCGAAGTTCTGGGCCTGAACGGCCTTGAACTTGTTCTCTTGTGCCTCGGCTATACGGCGCTCCAGCTCCTCGATTTCCTTGGGTGTATCCACTTTGGTGATATGGACGCGCGAGCCAGCTTCGTCCATAGCATCGATGGCTTTGTCGGGGAAGAAACGGTCGCTGATGTAGCGTTCGGTCAAATTGACGCAAGCACGCAGCGCCTCCTCGGTATAGCTCACGCCATGATGTTTCTCGTACATTTCCTTGATGTTGTGCAAGATCTCCAATGTCTGTTCAGGCGTGGTAGGCTCTATCAGCACTTTTTGGAAACGGCGCTCCAGGGCACCGTCTTTCTCGATGCTCTTACGGTATTCGTCAAGCGTGGTGGCGCCGATGCACTGGAACTCGCCACGTGCCAGCGCGGGCTTGAGCAGGTTGGCTGCATCCATCGATCCGCTGGCATTACCGGCGCCGACGATGTTGTGGATCTCGTCGATGAACATGATGACGTTCTTGTTCTGGCTTACCTCGTCAATGACAGCCTTGAGGCGTTCCTCAAACTGACCGCGATACTTGGTGCCGGCAACAATGGCCGCCATGTCAAGCGAGACGATGCGCTTGTCGAGCAGGGTACGTGCCACCTTGCGCTCGACGATGCGTTTGGCAAGCCCCTCGATAATGGCGCTCTTGCCAACACCGGGCTCGCCGATCATCACGGGGTTGTTCTTCTTGCGACGGCTCAGGATCTGTGCCAGCCGTTCGATTTCCGTTTCACGGCCCACAACGGGGTCAAGACGACCTTCTGCAGCCTCACGGGTGATGTCTTTGCCATATTTATCGATGACAGGAGTGGCAGAATTGTCACCTCGACTGACATTTCGTCGCTGACGTGTCTCTCGGTAAGACGGATTCTCGCTGTCACCATCACCCGACGGGAAGTTTCCGCCGCCAGGCAGATCGTCGTCATCTTCGTCCTCCTCATCGGGGAAGTCGGCACCAGCACGGGGCAGTGTGAGGTCTTCTCTCCAATACTGCTCCTGCATATCTTGCTGATTGTATATCATTTCCTCTATTGTTTTGATGTTTCAGTACTATCAATTACCACACAATTGTGAATTTGTTAATTCAATCTTGATTCAGCAAACACCGTGCCATCATGTCAATAATTAAATCTTGGAGACAATTGCCGTGGCAGTCGTCCCCAAGATTTATCAGATAAATGTGCCCTTATACTCCTAGTAGAATATCGATAAGTGCTGTCACGTCGTTGATGGTGACCTCGCCGTCACGGTTCACGTCGGCCGCATCAACATCAATTTCATCGCCACTAAGGCTCAAGAGAATGTCGATGAGTGCTGTCACGTCGTTGATGGTGACCTCACCGTCACGGTTCACGTCACCAATGAGCGGTTCGTCACCGCCACCGACGAGGGTGACGTGCTGGATGTTGGACCAAACGCTCTCGGTACCGTCTGTGTAGATGGCTTTGACCATGTACTCGTAGATGCCGCCGTCAAGGGCTCGCACCGTGTAGCAAGTGTCGGCAATGCCGCTCACCATGCGCCAAGTGGAGTCACCTTCCTCAACCACTTGTCGGCGTGGAGCTTTAGCTGTCAGGTCTCCGTTGTAGATGTCTACGCTATAGATGTAAGAGCGCTTCTTGACTGCGTTCATAGCCAACTTGACATTTTGGGCCGTACAGCCATTGAGCACCACGATATAGTCCTCGGGATTGTCGGTCAGGGTCACCGTTTGGCTTGCATCACCACAGGACACGATAACGGAGCTCATATCGCTTGTACCATTGGAAGCAATCCAGTTTTTGGCATTGAATACCACTGTGACCGTGCTGCTGAGTTGCAACTCGGGAGTGATGAGGTATCCAATGGCGCTTGATGTGCCCAGCTTGAGAGATTGACCTGGAGCAGTATATACCTTGAAACCTGTCCATCCAGGGTTGTCGGTGTACTCGTCGAGTGACTCGCCGATGTCAGTGTAACCGTCGGTATAAGCATTTACCTTAGAGAAATTCTCACTCATCAACAGGGTAGCGCCTGATTCCTGTTGGCGGCTGACCTTGAGGGTATAACTCGACACATCGCCACCGCTGGTCCAGTCAGCACGGAAGGCGTTGGTCTCAACAGCCGTTTCGTCAACGCTGAGCATGACAGGCACCTCTTTTACAATGGGTTGTGGTGTGTCGCCACCGCCCGTCCAGGCCGTGTGCTGCTTGGTGCCCCAAATGTGTTCTGCCAGTTCAGGGTGGTCAACAAAGGGGTTACGGTTGCCTTGACCGTATTCTGTGTTACCGTCTTTGCTGCTATACACCGCCTCGTTGCGGGCAATCTCCTTGGGACTGACAGGGTCGGCGCGGTGCCACTCCATGAGCATCTGCATCGACCAGTCGGAGAATGCCTTGTAACCGTTGGCAGCATAGTCCAATTGGTCAGATCCAGGCCATTCGTGAACCACGCTCTTGTAGCAGGTCACCATGTAGAAATAGATGCGTGCAAAGTCGCCCTTGTACTCGTCATCGGGCTCATATACCTTTTGGGTGTAGCCATCGTAGGTGCTTGTGCCGAGTTTTCCCAGCATGGTAACGCCCAGAGCCTCGTTAGTGTAGGTGATGGCATCTGAACCATTGCACACGCCATAAGGGTCATTACTGCGGCGCTGGTTCACGTAGGCGTCGGCAGGGATAATCATCATCAGGTCGGTGTACATTGGGTAAACCTCGCCGCCAAACCAACTCTTGGGGAACGAGTGCTCACGGTTGAGGCCCTGTCCCACATAGGAAGCGCCGCCAGGATGAGCTGAATCGTGATTGTATTTGCTTGTGGAATACATGTCGATGTAATAGCCGTCATCGCCCGCGTCGGTATAGGGGTAACAATCCCACAAGAAGTTGTAGCCCAGCAGGCTGTGGGTGTAGATAATGCCCTCCAGGGCCGTCATTAGTGCCTCGTCCTGTTTGCCTATGGCATTAGCATAGTAGCCGGTGGGAATATCGGCCCAAGCCGTCATACATGCGACCGTAATAAATAATAAGGTGGTAATCTTTTTCATCATATCATAAATGTTTATTAGTTTAATGTGTCATAGATGGTGTCAAACATGCGACGGAAGGCCTTTTCGTCGGCAAGGGTCTGGCGGAATTCTTCCAGGTTGCGGGCATTGTCACTCTCGGGTATCCACAGCTTGAGATAGCCGCCATAGTCGTATTTTTCCCGCATGTGGTCCATTAACCGCTTGTACTGACCCTCGCGGTCGAGGTCCGGTTGACGCTTCATGCCATATTGCAAGGCACGGCGCACGATGGTCTCGCTGTCGATGATGCGGTCGGCTTCGGCAACGATGCGGCCATAGATGGTTCGGGGTTCGTGGTCACTCGAGGCGCGATGATCCTCGGCAGCATCAGCGATGACATCAATCTCCTTGTCGTTGAACCATTGACACAAGTAATCATCTGCCCTGATAATGACGGCGCTGTCGGTGTGATGATGCTCGCGGCCATTGATTAACCCCAGGTCATGATAGGCCGCAGCCACAAGCAGCATGCAACGGTCCACCTCGGGGTAATGCTCGGCCAGTTTCAAGGCCTGAGAAATGACCGTGTGGACATGGTCACGTCCATGTCCAGCATCGAAATTGTCGTAACGCGGTACAATCTCTTGCTCGACAAATGCCTGTATCTCTTCAAACTGCCTCATATACTTTATACACGCGGCATTAGCCGCAAATACACCATACACGCGCTGAAAGCGCTAAATCACTCCACCTTGTGCAGGTCATGGCCCATGCGGGCCTTCTTGGTGTGCATGTAGAACTCATTGTAGCTGTTAGGCTGAACCTCGATGGGTACGTTCTCGACCACCTCCAGTCCGTAACTCTCCAAACCGACGCGTTTCACGGGGTTGTTGGTCATCAGTCGCATCTTGGTCACACCCAGGATGCGCAGGATGTTGGCGCCCACGCCATAATCACGCTCATCGGGCTTGAAGCCAAGGTGAACGTTGGCGTCAACAGTGTCCATGCCGTTCTCCTGCAGCTTGTAAGCCTTGATTTTGTTCATCAGCCCGATGCCGCGTCCCTCTTGGTTCATGTAGACGAGCAGCCCCTTGCCTTCTTTCTCGATCATCTGCATAGCCATGTGCAACTGCTCGCCGCACTCGCAACGCATCGACCCGAAGATGTCGCCCGTGGCACATGACGAGTGGACACGTACCAGAATCGGCTCGTCGGGGCGCCACTGGCCCTTAATGAGCGCGATGTGCTCCAGACCATTGTTGATCTGCCTGAAGGGGATGAGTTTAAAATGGCCATACTGTGTGGGCAGGTCAACCTCGTCACCCACCTCGACCACTTTCTCGGTGCGCAGACGATAGGCAATCAAGTCCTTGATGGTGATGATAGGCATGTCGTATTTACGGGCAACCTCCACCAACTGGGGCAGGCGAGCCATGGTGCCATCGGGGTTAATGATCTCGATGAGGGCCGCAGCAGGGTAGAGGCCCGCGATGCGCATCAGGTCAATCGAAGCCTCGGTGTGGCCGGCACGCTTCAGCACGCCCTTGTCCACAGCACGCAACGGGTTGATGTGGCCTGGACGTCCAAAGTCCTGAGGTTTGCTGTGCGGATTAGCCAACGCGCGGATGGTCATGGCCCGATCATGCATCGACACGCCCGTTGTGCAGCCGTCCAGCAAGTCGATTGTCACGGTGAACGGCGTGCCCAGCATCGAGGTATTGTCATCGACCTGCATGTTCAGTTCCAGCTCACGGCAACGCTCGGCCGTTACGGGGGCACACAGCACACCGCGTCCCTCGCGCAGCATGAAGTTGACTTTTTCCTCGGTAATTTTCTCGGCGGCAATGATGAAATCGCCCTCGTTCTCACGATCCTCGTCGTCCACAACAATGACAAATTCGCCTCGCTTCAATTGCTCGACCGCTTCGTCGATCGTGTTCAGTTTAAATTCCTCCATTATTATAATATCTGTGATTTCATAATTAAAGATTATCGGTCTCGGCACCGAAAATTTCCTTCATCTCGTCGCAGGTTTTGATGGCCAGTCTGATATCCCGTTTCAAGTTCTGCTGATGCCTCAACCCAAGGAGCCACACGGGCAAGCCGATGGGGAATAAGGCAGCAAAGACATTGCCCACCATCTTGTTGCTGACGGGTTGATAGGTGAGCAATTGGCGGATAATAGGATAGTCCATGGCCTTGTTCAGCACCATCTGGTCGCGGGAATTGGAAAGATAGTCCACCACGCTGTCGACCTGTTCGGCAAGGGATTTTATGTCAGTCTTGTCATAGCCCTGCCTCCAATAATCGATGTATCGTTGGCGACCAGGATAGCGATCGAGGAACTCTTGGCAAGAGGTCTTCAATGCATCGATCCGTGACAGAGCATCGGCAATAACCACCTCGTCGATAATGACTTCCTTGGCCATGATTTTGCGGGTCTGATGCAAACCGGTGAAGCGGCGCAGGAAATTGAGCCATGCATCGGGGTTGAAAACCGCCGAGTCATTCACAGCCTTATGAGTCAGGAACACGCCCAGCGGCAACAACACGGCCGAACTCAGCCACATGCCCTGCCACACGTGCCAACGGCCGTCGCGCGCCAGCTTGTAGCCGCTGTTGTCGATGATGTAATAGACAATGAACAACAGCACCGACACCACGATGGGCATTCCCAAGCCTCCCTTGCGGATAATGGCCCCCAACGGAGCGCCGATGAAGAAGAAGATGAGGCACGCCAACGACAGGGTGAATTTCTTCATCAGCTCAATCTGGTGACGGCGAATCACATAGTTGTCGTCATTGACGGTATAGCCCTGGAATTGCAGGTCCTGCATGGACGAGGTGGTGCGCATCAGTGCCTGGTTCACCACTTCCTGCTGCTTGAAGGGCTGGAGTTCCTTGATCAGTTTGCCGATGTCCAGCGGCTTTTCCATTGCCACCTCTTTGACAGGTGTCTGCACGAGTCGACCGGCGCTGTCGGGTTTTGTCACGTTCATGGGCACACCGCAGACGACCTCGCCGCGCAAGCGGGTAACTATAATCGTGGCTGCCGAATCGACCTTCAAGCGTACCGAGTCGATGGTCTGCTGCAATTCAGCGATGTTTTTGCCCACATATTGCGACCGCATGGTCTCGTCGTCCATGCGCGAGAAGTTGGCGTCGTAGGGGATCATGATTTCCTTGTAATGGAAGGTTTCACGGCGGTACAGATCACTACTCATGCCGCTCACGCCTCCACCGCCCTTCATCTCTTCATACCAGGCACCGCTGAAGAGCGTCAACACCAGGTGTTGCTTGTCCTCGGTCATGCTCAAGCGTCCCGAGTCAGCGACAACGATGCGTGGATACATCGACGCGTGCGACACGTCATAGATGAGCATGTTGTAGAGCATGTCGCGCTCCTTGTCGTTGCGCTTGACAAAGATGTTATAGCCGGGAATCTGACTGTAGACAGCGCCTTCTGGGATGTCCAGCGTGGGTGATGTCTGGCGCATCGAGAACAGCAGCGTCCACATCTTCACCTGTGATTTTGGCAACACATTGTTCTGGAAAAAGAACGCGCCCACAGCCACAAGGGCCATCAGCACAACCAGCGGCTTCATGATTGTCGTCAGGGAGATGCCCGACGATTTCAAGGCCGTCAGCTCCACATGCTCGCCCAGGTCGCCAAAGGTCATCAACGCTGCCAGCAGGATGCTCAGCGGCAGCGCCAACGGCACCATCGACAATGCGGCATAGAAGAACAGTTCGGCAATCACATCCACACTCAATCCTTTGCCCACCAGCTCGTCGATGTATCGCCACAGGAATTGCATCATCACAATGAACAGGCAGATGCAGAAGGTCATCAGGAACCTGGGCAGGAACCTTGACAGCATGAAGGTGTATAGTCGCTTGATCTTCAGCATGGTGCTCTTGTGATTTTTATTGACGGGTGCAAAATTACGAAAAATTTGTCATGCCATGCATGAAAAATGCCTAATTTTGCCCCTTGTAACTAACATGAGGTCTGGGCTGCTACATATTGTCTGCTGTTTATTGCTGTGCTTCACTGCCATCGCTGCTATGGGGCAACAAGTTGCCGTGACTCAGATTACTGGCCTGGTGCGCGATTCCGTCAGCGGCGAGGGCATCCCACACGCTTCTGTGTCGCTTGTCGGGACCAACGAGGGAACCATTGCCACCGAGCGTGGTGGCTTCACCATCACCACGCGTGCCGTTTTCTCCCACTTGCGGGTTTCGGCAATGGGCTATAGGTCCAAGGACGTGCCCATCAAGGCAGGGCAGGGCAGTGTCGTGCTCGTCGACTTGGTAGCCACAGGGGTCGAGCTCGACGAGGTCGTCGTGCACAAGGGCAAGGAGAAGTACTCCAAGAAGGACAACCCTGCCGTCGAGATGATCAAGCGGTTGCGGGCCCGCCGCGACGACAACGACCCGCTGCAATATCCATACTACAGTCACACCAAGTATGAGCGCATGATGGTGGGCTTTGGCGACATCGACGACATGATTACTAAGCCCGAGGAGCAGCAATGGATTGCCGAATATGCCGACACCTCGTTGCTCACCGGCAAGCGCGTGTTGCCATTCTCAGTAAAGGAAACTGTCGCCCGTGACTATTACAATGGTCAGACCCACAGGCAGGTGGTCATCGGCACCAAGAGTGGCGGCATCGACGAGCGCATCGACCAGGAAAACGTCAAGCGGGTGCTCGACGACTTCATGCGCGAGGTCGATATCTTCCAGAACAACGTCACCTTGCTCACCAACCGCTTTGTCAGCCCCTTGTCGCGCATTGCCGTGGATTTCTATAAATTCTACCTGAACGACACGGTGATGGTAGGCGGTGAGCGATGTGCGGTCTTGAGTTTTGTGCCGTTCACGCCGCAGACCTTTGGATTCACCGGACGGCTCTACGTCTCGCTCGAAGACACCACCATGTTCATCAAGCGGGTCTCTATGGGCGTTCCTTGGGACATCAACCTCAATTATGTGGAGCGCATGAGCATCGAACAGGACTTTGAGCGGGCCCCTAACGGCGCTCGCCTCAAGGTGCGGGACAATGTTGAAGTGAGCATCAAGTTGTTGCCCAACCTGCCCGTGTTGTTTGGTCGCCGCGAGACCACTTATCGAGACCACAACTTCGAGCGGCCTCAGGGTGGTGTGTTCAACAATAAGGCCGAGCAGACTGTCGATGGTAATGCCGCCCGCATGCCTGACGAGTTTTGGCAGGAATACCGCCCTGCCAGCATGCGTGCCAATGCCACCACGGTTCAGCACCTCATGCAACGTCTGCGTGGCTCCAAGTTGTTCTATTGGGCCGAGCGTGTGCTTGTCGTTTTAGTCGACGGATATATCCCCACTGCACAAGAGAGCAAAGTGGATATCGGACCTGTGAATACTCTCCTCAGCGGCAATTCACTTGAAGGGCTGCGCCTGCGTCTGGGTGCTGTCACCACCGTCAACCTGAGCCGCCATTGGTTTGCCCGAGGCTATGTGGCCTATGGTTTCCGTGACGAGAAGTTCAAGTACATGGGCTCGCTGGAATATTCCTTCACGCCCAAGCGGGCAATGGATCAGGAATTCCCCATCCACAGCCTGCGGCTCACTCACCGCTACGATGTGGACAAACTAGCCCAGCACTACCTTTACACGAACCAGGACAATGTGTTCCTGACGCTTCGCCGGCACAAGGACCTGATGATGCAGTACCTGCGCACCACGCGCCTTGAATATCGGCACGAGTGGTACAACCACTTCTCTATCGCCCTCGGAATCGAGCACAACATCCACGAGGCGACGCAGTATGTGCCGTTCGTTGAGGCCGATGGCACGTCCCACAGGCGCTACACCCAGGCGGGATTCACTGCCACGCTGCGTTTTGCTCCCGGCGAGACGTTCTATCAAGCACGTTCCTATCGCATACCCATCAACATGGATGCGCCCATCATCACACTGCAGCAGACTTATATGCCCAAGGGCTTCCTGGGCAGCAGATATGAAATCAACAAGACCGAGCTGGGTTTGCAGAAGCGCTTCTGGTTCTCGGCCTTTGGCTATGCCGATGTCATCATCAAGGGAGAGAAAGTCTGGAGCAAAGTGGCTTATCCTGACCTGCTCATGCCCAACGTCAATTTGAGTTACACGATTCAGCCCGAGAGTTTTGCGCTATTGCGGCCCATGGAATTCATCAATGACCAGGCTTTGTCTTGGGACTTGACCTATTGGGGTGGCGGGGTGCTGATGAACCGCCTGCCGCTCATCAAGCGGCTGCGACTGCGTGAAGTGCTGACCCTGCGAGGGATTTGGGGCAGCCTCAGTGACAAAAACAACCCGGCCAAGAACTCCGACGTTTTCCTGTTCCCGGCCGACGCGCCTTGCCGGGAGATGGGCAGCCAACCCTATATGGAAGCAGGGGTCGGTCTGGACAATATCCTCACCATCCTGCGTGTGGACTACGTTTGGCGCCTCACCTACCGTGAAGGCGCAGGCAGTGATCGCCACGGCATCCGCATCCAACTCCACTTCAATTTCTAATATTGTTAATAACTAAATTTTGACAGTTGAGAAAAAGATTGTAATTTTACAATCTGGTTTTCGCAAACATGCGTTAGCCTGTCACATAATCACCATCAACCCGTCAACTATCAGCTGAAAAAGAAATGATACCTTTCGTACATCTGCACGTTCACTCGCAATATTCCATCCTTGACGGCCAGGCTCCTGTCAAGACCCTGGTCGATAAAGCCATCGCCGACGGCATGCGCGGCATGGCCCTCACCGACCACGGCAACATGTTCGGCATCAAGGAGTTGCACGACTACGTCGCCAAACTCAACAAGAAACGTGGCGAAGACGAGAAGTTCAAGCCCATCTTCGGCTGCGAGGTTTATGTAGCCAACAAAGACCGCCATGAGCACGTTGACAAGCGAGACATCGGTCGCCACCTGATTCTGCTTGCCAAGAACCTGCAGGGCTACAAGAACCTCATCAAGATTGTCTCACACGGTTGGACCGAGGGCTTCTATTCGCACCCCCGCACCGACCACAGTGAACTGGAGAAATACCACGAGGGTATCATCTGCTGCTCGGCCTGCCTGGGCGGCGAAGTGCCTCAGCTCATCATGAACGGGCAGATGACACAGGCCCGCGAGACCATCCAATGGTTCAAGAACGTGTTTGGCGATGACTACTATCTGGAGTTGCAGCGACACAAGGCCACTGTGGCACGTGCCAACCACGAAACCTATGAGAAGCAATGCTTGGTGAACGATGCCCTGATTCAGTTCGCCCGTGAACTGGATATCAAGCTCATCTGCACTAACGACTCGCACTTTGTTAACGAGGCCGATGCCGATGCCCATGAGCGCCTCATCTGCCTCTCGACGGGCAAGAAACTCAACGACGAGAACGTGATGCTCTACAGCAAGCAGGAGTGGTTCAAGACGCAGGAGGAGATGAACACGGTGTTTGCCGACATTCCCGAGGCGCTGCAGAACACCAACGAGATTCTGGACAAGGTGGAGATATACAGCATCGACCATGCGCCCATCTTGCCCGACTTCCCCTTGCCCGACGGCTTCGACAACGAGGACGAATACCTGCGTTATCTTGTCTATGAGGGAGCCAAAGAGCGCTGGCCCGATTTGGATGAGGAGCACCGCGAACGACTTGATTTTGAGTTGGAGACCATCAAGAACATGGGTTTCCCGGGCTACTTCCTCATCGTTCAGGACTACATTCGCATGGCGCCCAAACTGGGATGCACCGTCGGACCGGGCCGCGGATCGGCTGCGGGATCGGCTGTGGCCTACTGCCTGGGAATCACCAAAATCGACCCGATGAAATATGACCTGCTGTTTGAGCGTTTTCTGAACCCTGACCGCATCTCCTTGCCCGATATCGACACTGACTTTGACGATGACGGACGCGCTGCCGTGCTCAACTATGTGACTGAAAAATACGGTGCCGAGAAGGTGGCCCACATCGTCACCTACGGCACGATGGCCGCCAAGAGCGCCATCAAGGACGTGGCACGTGTCGAGGATCTGTCGATTGCCGAGAGCAACCGCCTGGCCAAGTTCATCCCGTCGTCGCCTAACGAGATGCCGGAGAAAGAACCTGGAAAGAAGTTCAAGATCACCGTCAAGAACTGCCTGGAGTGCTTCCCCGAGTTCCGTCATGAGTTGGATAACGAGGACCCCAAAGTAGGGGAGACCATCCGCTTTGCCGAGAAGCTGGAGGGCAGTGTGCGCAGCACCGGCGTCCACGCGTGTGGTGTGATCATCGGCCGTGACGACATCACCGACTGGGTACCAGTGAGTACCGCCACCGACAGCGACGGCGAGCGCATTATCGTCACCCAGTACGAGGGCGGCGTCATCGAGAGCACAGGCCTCATCAAGATGGACTTCCTGGGCTTGAAAAACCTCTCCATCATCAAGGAGGCCCTAGCCAACATCAAGCTCAACCATGGCGTGGACATCGATATCGAGAAGATTCCCATCGACGACCCGAAGACCTATGAGCTGTACTGCAAGGGCCGGACGTCTGGCACCTTCCAATTCGAGTCGGCCGGTATGCAGAAGTACCTCATCGAACTGCACCCCACATGCTTTGAGGACCTGATTGCGATGAATGCCCTCTACCGCCCGGGCCCCATGGAGTACATCCCGCAGTTCATCGCCCGCAAACACGGAGTTGAACCGATAGAATACGACATACCGTGCATGGAGCAGTACCTGAAGGAGACCTACGGCATCACCGTCTATCAAGAGCAAGTCATGTTGCTGTCAAGGCAGTTGGCAAACTTCACCCGCGGCCAAAGCGACACGCTGCGCAAGGCCATGGGCAAGAAGCAGATTGACAAGATGAACGAGCTGGAAGCATTGTTCTATGAAGGCGGAGAGAAGAACGGCCATGACAAGAAGGTGCTGAACAAGATCTGGGAGGACTGGAAGAAATTCGCATCCTACGCATTCAACAAGTCCCATGCCACCTGCTACAGTTGGGTGGCCTATCAGACCGCCTATCTCAAAGCCAACTACCCGAGCGAATACATGGCAGCGGTGCTGAGCAGCAATCTGAACGATGTCACGACCTTGTCAAAATACATGGACGAATGCCGCTCGATGGGCATCGAGGTGCTGGGGCCGAACATCAACGAGAGTTACAAGAACTTCAGTGCCACCAAGGACGGCCGCATCCGCTTCGGCCTGGCTGGAATTAAAGGTGTGGGCGTGAGCTGTGTCGATGCCATCGTCGAGGAACGAGAGAAAAACGGTAACTATAAGGACATCTTTGACTTTGTGCAGCGCATCAATCAAGGTGCCTGCAACCGCAAGGCACTGGAGTCAATGGCCCTGGCCGGCGCCTTCGACGACTTCAAGGAAATCAAGCGCGAAGACTTCTTTGTGGCGAATCCGCGTGGCGAGGCATTCAGCGAAACGCTCATGCGCTTCGGTCAGCGTTATCAGGTAAGTCAGCAGGAAATGCAGAATTCCCTGTTTGGTGCCTTTGGCGCCATCGAAGTCGCTACACCCGCCATCCCAACAGCCGAGCCATGGTCACAGCTCGAACGCCTGAACCGCGAGCGCGAGTTGGTGGGAATGTACCTGTCGGCCCATCCATTGGACCCCTATTACATGGAGGTGACCTACGGCTGCGACACACCGCTTGCAGAGGTGAACACCTTCAGCAGTCAAGTAGACCGCGAAATCAGCATGGCCGGCCTTGTCGTTGACTTCCAGGTGCGCACGGGCAAGAAAGGCGGACAATTTGGCATACTCAAGATAGAAGACTACTCGGGATCCTTCGAGTTCATGCTCTTCGGTAACAAGTTTGTGGACTACCAAAAGTACGGCGTGCTTGGACTGGCCATCGTCGTGTGGGGCGCCTACGAGAAAGGATATGGCGACAACATCCGCTTCAACGTCCGTTCCATCGACCTGCTTGACAACCTCAAGGGAAAGATGGTCAAGAATCTTGTCATCACCCTGCGTGACAGCGACTTGAGTAATGTGGACTTTTTGAAACAGAATCTGAATGCTCCTGGTGATAACAAATGTGAACTGTACTTCAGATTAAAAGACCACACAAGCGGCAATTATGTCATGTTGCGCTCCAAGAAAACGATTGCTGTTGATAAACATCTGATGGAAGCTTTGGCTGAAGCAGGCATTAAGTTCAAAGTCAACGCACGGGTGTGAGATGGCATGTAATTTGCAAGAACAAATCAGGAATATCATTTATATTATTATTACATCTTAACAAGAAAAAACATGGCAACTGAAATTAACGACGCTAACTACAAGAGTTTACTGGAATCGGGCAAGCCCGTGGTGATTGACTTCTGGGCACCGTGGTGTGGCCCCTGCCGCAGCATTGCTCCAATCATCGAGGAACTCGCAGCAGCCTACGAGGGCCGTGCCATCATCGGCAAATACAATGTCGATGAGGATACTGACTTGGGCGTGGAATACGGCATCCGCAACATCCCCACACTGCTGTTCTTTGACAAGGAAGGCAAAATGGTGGACAAGCACGTGGGCACCATCACCCGCGACGCCCTCGCTGCCAAACTCGACGCCTTGCTGTAAACCTCAGGAAACAGAACGCTCACAAACGAGATACAGGCTTCTTGATGAGGCCTGCATCTCGTGGTATATCTATCTAAACCATCATTTCAACATCGCACATTAGAAAAATTATGAAAAGAATTAGTATTTGGATCATCCTCATTAGTTTCATGATGATGGGCTTAGAGGGCCATGCCGAAAAATACAAGCGCCCCGAATCCTACAACTACCAGCGCGGTCTTGAGGCATTTCAAAATCAGGACTATGGCGAGGCATTAGATTATCTCTCCAGGGAATTGCAGGATAATCCCAAAAACGGCTACGCCCACACGCTGATTGCCGCGATTCATTACAGCAATGAAGATTACGGCAAGTCATTGACTGCTGTCGACTTAGGATTAAAGTATCTGCCTAAAAAGGATGCAGAGTATCAAACCATGGCCTACATGGCCAAGGCATTGGTGCAATTGGAGCTGGAAGACACCACAAAGGCCCTGTCGACTTTTTCCGAAGGCATTAAGAATTATCCCGATGAGACCATCCTTTACGAGAAACGGGGACAACTGTATTATGAATTATCCCAGTATGAACTGTCGGACGCTGATTATCGCAAGCTGATTGAATTGCAGCCCGGAGAAACGACGGGTTATATGGGGCTGGGACGCAATGCCAATGCTCAAAAGCGATGGGACGAGGCGGTCAAACAGTTTGATTACGTCATTAAATTATCGAGCGATTATTCATCAGGATACTCTTTCCGCGCCGAGTCATATATCGGTCTGAAGAAATGGGATGAAGCCACCGACGATATCATCTCGGCCTTGAAATCCGATACCGACGAGAAAGCGATCTACCTTGCCATGTCATTGGAGGAACCGGCATTCACAACGCTGATTTCCAAACTCAAGGTTCAGTCAGCCAAGAATCCCAATGATTCATCCTGGCCCATGATTATTGGTCTCATGTATGAAACCAAGAACCAATACCTCAAAGCAATTGAGGCCTATAACCTGGCCAACGAAATGGATGCTGATGACGCGGCTTTCTACCGTATCGCTCACTGCTATTATGACCTGGGAAACACGAAACAGGCTTTGAGCAGCATCAACTCGGCGCTCAATTTAAACCCCGATGATCTGGAAGACCTGGTCCTCAAGGCCGAGATTCTGGCTGAGATGGGTGACTTGCAGGCCGCAATTGAAATCATGGACAAGGTTTTAGCCGAAGTTCCTGACTATGACACAGGCTATTATCAGCGTGGCCTTTTCAAGAAATCGAATGGTGATTTTGACGGCGCTCTTGAGGACATGTCCATGTCGATTGCCCTTGCACCCAAGAATTCCTATCCCTATTATTCACGTGCTTCCATCTATGAGAAACAAGGCAAAACAGAGCTTGCCGAGGCCGATTTCCGCAAGGTGATTGAACTTGAAGCAACCCCTGATGATTATCAGGGAATCCCCTATGCCTACCTGGGACTTGGCGATAACGAAAAGGCTCTTGCCTGTGCTGACACGATCATTGCACGTGACACGACGAGCTTTGAAGCATACTATAACAAGGCATGCCTGTACGCTCGCATGAACGACAAGGAAAATGCCCTGCAAAACCTCAAGAAATCTTTCGAATTGGGAAACAGGCACTTCGGTCACATCAGTCGCGACACCGACCTGGACAACATCAGGGACACTGATGAGTTTAAGGCCCTCATTCAGGAGTATGAGAGCACGATTGTTGATGACTCCACCGTCACTGATCAACTTGATGGTCAAGCCGATGGCAATCCCACTGTCGGAGAAGTGCCGTTCACCAAAGAGGACGGAGTTTGTAAAGTCAGATGCCAAGTTAATGACTTGCCTTTATACTTTATTTTTGACACCGGTGCAAGTAACGTCACCTTGTCAATGGTTGAGGCGACTTTTATGGTAAAAAACGGTTACCTGAATGACAGCGATATTGTCGGCAGTCAACACTACATGGATGCCAATGGCAATGTGACCGTTGGAACTGTCATCAACCTCAAGAAAGTTGATTTTGGCGGTTTCACTCTGAACAACGTCAAGGCGTCAGTGGTCCGCAATCAGAAGGCCCCCTTACTGCTTGGCCAGAGTGTGCTTGGCCGTTTAGGCAAGGTGGAGATCGATAATACAAAACAAGTGTTGAAAATCTCTCGCTGACAGGTTAAAGGGTAGGGGAGTCGCCACGGGACCAGTTGATGCTGTAACCGATAGTGGACAACTCGTCAGCAAGCAACTTCACGCCTTGGGCCGACTCAGCGCCCAAGGCGGCTTTGTTGTCATAGAGGGCATACAGCCGACGGGTATCAGTGGGTGACAGGTTGGGCATCACCACATTAGCTCCGGCAAGAATTCCGCGCAGACGCCCGTCAGGAGCCAGCGACGCAATCGCGGTCGTACTGGGGATGAGTGCTTGCGGTAAAGCGAGGCGCAAGATAGCATACAAACGAGCAGTCAAATCAACGCTGCCGGCAGGGAAGCGGGCAAAAGGAGTGTCATGCTGAGGGATGAACGGCCCGATGCCAATCATGTGAGGTTTGAATTCCACAAGGTACTGAATATCCTCGACAATACTTCTCAGCGTTTGAAAAGGCGCTCCTACCATGATTCCGGCACCAACCTGATAGCCGAGTTCCTTGAGCGTATCAAGGCATTGCAGCCGGTGTTGAATGGTCATACCTTTGGGATGTAGCAGACTGTAAAGCCGTTCGTTATGGGTCTCGTGGCGCAACAGGTAACGGTCGGCACCCGCTTCTCGCCACAGGGCATAGGTATCCCGTGGGTGTTCCCCCAACGACAGGGTGATAGCACAATCAGGCCAAGCCGCATGGATGTCTCTGATGATATCAGCAATCCATTGAGAACGTTCCTCGCCCCATTCGCCGCCTTGTAGCACAACAGTGCGGAAACCGACACTGTAACCAGACTCACAACAAGCCAAAACCTGCTCTCGCGTGAGTGTATATCGTGTCACCTTAGAATTGCTGCGGCGTATTCCGCAATAAAGGCAATCGTTACGGCACACGTTAGACAACTCAATGAGGCCACGCAGATAAATGTCGTTGCTAAAATGTTCCTGTGCCACCTCACGGGCTTGGCTGATCAGGTAGTCGACATCTTGAGAATCACGCATGGTGAGTAAAGCCAAATAATCATTCGGCATCAACTCATGTTCTTTGCGCAACTTGTCAACGAGGCTTTTCATCTCATTTATCCAAATTACCGATCACTTTAGTGAATTGTTCACCCAAGCCAATAGTATAGCCCTGTGAACAGAACATCACTCGATTGAAGGTGTCAGCGAGTATGAAAACGGGCAGTTGTGTCTCACTCTGCAATTTCATTTCCAGAACAATCTTGTGGCGGATGTTGCCATCACGATCGATGCCGTAGATGATGTTTTTTGGCAACACGCCATAGTTTTCTTGACGGTATTTCTGAGCCTCGTTCTCGTTCTCAAACAACAGAACCAAAGGACGGCCCCATTTGTCTAGCATACTGCTCATCTTGGCGATATCTCGCATGGCATGATTGGTCGGTTCCTGGCCCACGCCCAGCACACCAACGATGAAGTAACCGCGCCCGGTTTGTGACAGGATACTAACGTCATCGCCACCAACCGGCCTCAAGTCTCCATCCAGCAATTGGAACTTGGACTCGGAGTTGAAATTGCCGATAACAGCCACGATGTCATCACTCTGACGCATCGTCAAGTCGATGGTCGTCGTCTCGTCAGGATTTACCTTAAAAATGCGGTTAGCGACGAGCACCTTGCCACTTGCCGCACGAGTGCCACTGGTAAGCATGTAGGTTCCCACATCAAGCGTTGTACCATTCTGGAAAGTATTGCTCCACGACGAACCGTCTTCCAGTCCAGAGTCGCCCTCGTCATAGTTGAGAAGTTGAGTTGTGCCGTCATCAAGGATGCGTGACAGGGTGAAGTGGTGGTAATATTTGGGGTTATCAAGCGTTGGGGTAGGGGTGTAATGCAACTTGAGGGTGCCGGTTCTGGCGTTTTGCTGCTTCACTGCTTCAAAATTCACATCTTGCCAGTCTGTGCCAGGGGTGCGGTACTGCACCTTGCCAGTCACAGGGTCCATGTGCGACTCGATGTCGAGTGAACGTGCTAAATCGACAAAGAAGATACTACGTCCGCGTTCGTCAGTCACTCGTGAGCGCCACACACCCATCGGCGTCTGAGCGATGTGCAACGCATTTTCCTCAGGGTGCAGCGCGATGTTATCTCTCACCCAAGCCACGAGCAGGTTGGGGTTTTGACGGAACTTCTCGATTGCAGCAGCATCGAATGCGTCCTGCAATTCCATTTTGAACGGAGACGTGATCATCTCATACTCAACGCGCTGGCTCAACTGATTGCTGCGCGCATTATATGCATCTTCCAGAATTTCCATCTTCACATCTCGCATGTCCTTGTCATTCAATTCACAGAGGATGACCATTGCACGCTCGGGGTTGTCTTCATGGCGATTCACGAACTCCAAGATGGTTCTCCAGTTGCCACGGGCCTTAACCAGATAGTGGGCTGCTGCCTGACACAATGCTTCAGCTTTTTCTGGTGTCAGGAAAGTTGCCTCGTAAGCCTTGCGTATCGAGTCCTCACGGGCGAAACGCACCTTGTTGGCGGCAGCCATATCGGGAGTGACTGTCGGCATTACAGCATGCTCCTCGGGCGGCACGATGTCAAAGGTCTCGTAAGTGGGACCGCTTCTTGTGTCATTGTTCTTGGTGAGCACGACATCCACCTTGCCGTCTTTGCCGAAGGACACCTTGCGATAACCAAACCAGCCATCCTTACTTGCCCACACGAGCATGTCACCCTTGCCAGCTGTGAGGGAAGCCGTACCTTTATTGTCAGTATATTTGGTGGCAGCAGGGTAGAATTCTCCGTAGTTGTAGATGCGGAATTCCACTCGTGCTCCCTTAACGGGATTACCGGTCTTGTCAAGCACCTGCACTTGGACCTTGGCGGTAGCGGCATAGTTACCGATGAGGTTAATTTCAGTGAAATTTCGGGTGCGTGACATCACCTCCTCGGGTCCGTTGTAGTTGCCAAAGGCGCGTGTGTGCATCAGCAATGCCCTTGATGCGGGGGCGTTAAACCATCCCAAGTCCAGCACGGCCTCAGGCTCACAGGCTCCCAGGAAATGCCATTTGCCATTGGCCCAAGCCTCGACCCAGGCATGGTTGTCATCGGTGTGTGCCCAACGGGGTGTATAGACCTGTCGGGCGGGAATACCGATGGAGCGCAATGCGGCAACGGTGAATGTGGATTCCTCGCCACAGCGCCCGATGGCGGTTTTCATGCAGGCCAGCGGAGACAAAGTGCGGGAATCACTAGGCTGGTAGGTGACATGCTCATGGCACCAGTGGTTGACCTCGAGGATGGCCTCTTCCATGCTCATGCCTGCCACACGCTCCTTCAGCTCAGCAAAGAACACGGGTCGTGACATGTCCAACGCCTCGTTGTTGACGCGCAATGGCAACACAAAATGCTTGAACAGCAATTCGGGCACTTTCTTGCCCCACGGCATCTGCTCGCGCGCTTCGAATGTGGCACGCACGTTCTCCAGATGGAATTCCACCGTGTAATCGGTGATATCGGCAAGCGGCATGTAAGCATACAGGAACTGTAAAGCCTCCAACTCCTGCTCATTCACTGTCAGCCCCTTTACATCGGGCGTCCTCAACGCTTCGACTGTTGCCGCCTGGCTGATTGCAACCACAGCGAAAGCCATCATTACTATCGCAAATAATCTCTTCATCTTGTCATGATTAACTAACGTCTGCAATAATTTGCAAATTTAACACATTATCACAGGCTTGGCAAATAAATGAGCGAAAATCAGTCCAAGAATAATTGTGTGCGGTCACTATAGGGTGTGCCAGGAGTCTTGGAGTTTTTTTAACATTTTCTTGCCCTTCCTCTTGCCGACTTTGAAGTCTTTTTTCTCACCGTTTGTCAATTCTACCTGCACTTTCACAATGCGCCACATGAGCAGTTTCTGTAAGTCGGTATCTTCCAGTTCGTAGTTCCTTCCGGTATAAAATATCCTCATGGGAGGCTTGGAGTCATAAATCCAAGGCCTGTAATATGGATCATAATTACGCCCGGTGTATTCAATGCCATCATCAGAGCGTTCTACGCCATAAGACGTCTCCCATTCTTCAATGACATTGCCGAAACTATTCAACTCAATAATGGAGTCGTTGCTAAACTTAACGACCAGTTTGCTGTTTTCGGGAAAAGCAATGGGCTTCTTTGTGGATTTCATCATCACTGTAAACAGGTAAGCGGGCAACTTTCCTGCATCCGGATCTGAATATACCCCCAAACACATATATACCTTGTTGGTACTATAAACGTCTTCACCGTAGGTAAAATCACCAGCAGCCTTAGTCTCTTGCATCGTGAGGAACAACACACAAGACAAAAGGAGGATATGTTTAAACCACATCATCTGTTACATTCTCTTTTTCACTGCGCAAATATACGACATTTCCTCTGACAAATTAAAACAATAAGTTCAATAATTATAGCGACATCCGTATTATGCTCGCAAAGTTCGCAGAGGAGAGTGTATAGTGTATTTGCAGGCTATGCCCGCGTGTATAGTGAATGAAAGCGGAAGCCGCTAACGACTAATATTGGGGAGTGAGGAAAAGTCATCCGCACTCCTGTCAAAATGGGATGCGGATGACCCTTTAAACTAATCTATTAACTGTTAACTATTAACTATTAACTATTAACTGTTAACTGATCACCAATGTCCGCTCAAGAGGTAGTCGATGAGGGCGGTCACGTCGTCGATGGAGACAGAGCCGCTCTGGTCGCAGTCAGCGCCCTGCATGTCAATGCTAGTGTTAGAGCCCAATAGATAATCGATCAGGGCAGTGACGTCATCGATGTTGACGTTGCCGCTGCCATCCACGTCACCACAAACGCTATTGAGTGTAATCTTGAGATTATCCACAGCGAAGTAGTCGCCCGTGGGATTTTCACTGCCGTCCTTGCTGTAAGTCCATTTCAAGGTGTGGTTGCCAGCGGTCAATTCCACAGAATAGGTCTCCCAATCGTTATCTCGCGCTCCATAATAGAACTTCTGATTGCCGTCGATATAGAAGATGCACCTGTCAAAGGATGAGCCCTCGCCCCAGGCTTTGAAATCAAACGACAATGTGCCATCAGTGGGTACACTCATTGTTGCCGTCAGCGTCGAGGTGCTGGAGTGGCACCCCTTATTGCCCGACTCCACATAGGTGCGACCACCACTTTGTGTCGCCAACCAGGGATAGTCGCCGCTACACGAGAAATTGATGCTCGGCAACTCCCCGTTGACCTGAAGCGCATCGCCAAAGTAACGATTCAGGGAGCGGATGTAATTCATCTGATTCCATGGAGTTGTTGAGCTGTAGCTGCTGACATTGGATACATACAGCGTATCCGTAGAATAATTGAAAGGAGTCCTGTTGGAATGATTGCCATGACTGGTCACATAAGCAGTTGGGGGATTCGGAGCAAAGCAAGCCACTGCTCTTTTAGAAGTAAGTGTACTGGGCCTGCCGAACGCATCTAATCCAATGTAATTAACACCATTACCAATTATTACCTCCTGAAAGTTATAGTATCTACTATAAAAAGCAGAATCAGCGATGTCCTGAACTGAATTCGGAATAACTATTCTTGACAAGAGTACATTATTAAAAGCAGAAGTTCCGATGCGTGTCACCGATTTAGGAATGGATACTTCGCGCAAATTACATCTATAGAAAGCATACTCCCCGATTTCTACCACTGTAAAGGAATTGCCGTTATAGCTGACACTGCTAGGAATTGTCACACTACTACCGTAAGAAAAATTAGTACCTGTATAGTTATAATAACCACCCTCATTGTTGGTCACCTTGACAGTGTTGGTGCCGTTTCTTAAATAATAGATACCATCAACGCGAAAATCATAAGGATTCAGTGTTTCATACAAAGAGAAGTTGCGCCAATAGTCAACGGATTTGTAGAGACTCATCGCATAAAGATTCGGTACATTCACACTCACCTTACTATAATAGACATTCGGGAAGGTGTTGCTTTGGATGGTGGGCGGGTTGATCGCATTGATTGAAAATCCCAAGATGGTAGGCGTCGAACTGCTATTAGAGGGATCGTAGCCAGCACCCCAAAACGCATTGGCGCCAATCGATGTTACCGCACTACCGATGGTCAGATACTTCAAGTTCATACATTTACCGAAGGCCCACTCCCCGATGTTAGTCACGCCATCACCGATGACGACCGTCTGTAAAGCTTCGCATTTATAGAAGGCATATGCACCAATGGTAGTGACTGAATAAGGAATAGTAATTGTGGTGAGTCCATTACAATAATGGTCCTCCTGATAACCAAAAACTTCTTCACCGATGGATAACACCGAATTGGGGATAGTCAGTGATTTAAGGCCAGAGGCATTGTAAAAAGCACGATCACCGATGCGGGTCACCGTGTAGTAACTACCGTTGTAATAAACATTGTTGGGTATCGTTACGCTACCGCTGTAGACACCCATGGAATAGTAGTCGGCATCCTTGTAAGTCACCTCAACAGTTTTGTTGTATGAGTCCGTGATGTTGTAGTAGATGCCGTCCTTCACAAAGCTATAGGCACTGGCTGATGTGGTGCTGATAATGACAAGAGTCAGCATAATCATTCGTAAAGTAAAGTTGAGTTTTCGCATAATTAGTTCTCCTATAGCCGATACAGTTCTCAAAGGCGGTTTATTGGAATAATGAAAGCGTGAACTGAATCGCCACACTTCGGTAGATGGTTGTTGGAAGCCTTTCAAGATAATGCAGAATTGCAGCCCTACATCGTAGTCCGGAAACCGCATTAGCACCCTTGCCTTGAAAGAAAAGGTCCTTCGTTTTCTACCTGAAGATGCGCAATACGCTTCTGTTTATTTCAAATGTTGTGGATTGCGGTGCAATCTATTGGCAAAGATAAGCATAAATCTGCATTAAACAAAGAATCAAACATAATTTAGTTGTAACCATCCAAAAAACTTAGCGACTTAGCGACTTAGCGTGAGGTTTTTTACTATCTTTGCACCCTTGAAACAAAACGAAGAAAAGACAAAGAATGAAGACGATACGAAACTTCTGCATTGTGGCGCACATCGACCATGGCAAGAGCACATTGGCCGACCGCTTGCTCGAGGTCACCAACACGGTGGCCGGCAAGGACATGCAGGCACAAGTGCTCGACGACATGGATCTGGAGCGTGAACGTGGCATCACCATCAAGAGCCACGCCATCCAGATGGATTACATGAAGGACGGCGAGAAATATACCCTCAACCTGATTGACACCCCGGGACACGTGGACTTCTCCTACGAGGTATCGCGCTCGATTGCGGCGTGTGAGGGTGCGCTACTGGTGGTGGACGCTACCCAAGGCGTGCAGGCGCAGACCATCTCCAACCTGTATATGGCCATCGACAACGGCCTGGAAATCATCCCAGTCATCAATAAGATTGACATGGACAGTGCCCATCCCGACGAGGTGGAGGATGAAATCGTGGAACTGTTGGGCTGTGACCCCAGCGAAATCATTCGCTGCAGTGCCCGCACGGGTGAAGGCGTGCCCGCCATTCTTGATGCCATCGTGGACCGCATCCCTGCTCCAGAGGGCGACCCCGAAGCACCGCTACAGGCGTTGATCTTTGACTCGGTATTCAACTCGTTCCGCGGCATCATCGTGTATTTCAAGATTTTGAACGGCTCGATTGCCAAGGGCGATTTTGTGAAGTTTGTCAATACCGGGAAAGAATACAATGTCGATGAGCTGGGTGTGCTCAAGCTGCGGCAGCAGCCGTGTGAGAGTCTCTCAACCGGAAATGTGGGCTATATCATCTCGGGCATCAAGAATTCTGTCGAGGTGAGGGTGGGTGACACCATCACCCATGTTCAAAAGCCGTGCGAGAAGGCCATCGAAGGCTTCCAGGAAGTGAAGCCGATGGTGTTTGCCGGCGTTTATCCCATCGACCCCGAGGACTTCGAGAACCTGCGTGCCTCGCTTGAAAAACTGCAGCTCAACGACGCTGCCTTGACGTTCACCCCCGAGTCGTCGGTAGCGCTGGGCTTTGGTTTCCGCTGCGGTTTCTTGGGTCTGTTGCACATGGAAATCGTGCAAGAGCGCTTGAGCCGTGAGTTCAACATGGAGGTCATTACCACGGTACCTAACGTGTCCTATAAGGTATATGACAAGAAAGGCGTCATGACCGAGGTGCATAATCCCGCTGGTTTGCCTGATATCGCTGTTATTGAGCACATTGAGGAGCCTTACATCCGCGCCTCCATCATCACCCAAAGCGAGTTCATGGGTCCAATCATCACCTTGTGTCTATCAAAACGAGGCGAACTGGTGAAACAGGAGTACATCTCGGGCAACCGTTTGGAACTGACCTTCGACATCCCGTTGGGTGAAATCGTCATCGACTTCTATGACAAACTGAAGAGCATCAGCAAGGGCTATGCCTCGTTCGACTACTACATCAACGGCTATCGTGAGTCTAAACTCATCAAGCTGGATATCCTGCTCAACGGACAGCCGGTGGATGCACTGAGCACGTTGACCCATGTGGACAACGCCGTGACGCTTGGCCGCCGCATGTGCGAGAAACTGAAGGAACTGATTCCTCGCCAGCAGTATGACATCGCTATCCAAGCCGCTATCGGAGCAAAGATTGTCGCCCGCGAGACGGTGAAACAGGTGCGCAAAGATGTGACTGCCAAGTGCTATGGTGGTGACGTGAGCCGTAAGCGCAAACTGCTTGAGAAACAGAAGGCGGGCAAGAAGCGCATGAAGCAGATCGGTACTGTACAAGTGCCGCAAAAGGCATTCCTTGCCGTCCTCAAGCTCGATTAACTGTCAAGACAGCAAGTGTGTCAACTTGCCTAGCGCAGGTAGGGAAGCATGGATGATGAACTGCAGAATATTGACCTCAACAACCCTGAATTCCAGGATGCTTGGGATGTGTTGCAGCACACCCATCGTTCGGTGTTTCTCACTGGCAAAGCGGGAACCGGCAAGAGCACGTTTCTGAGGTTCATCCGTGACAATATCAAAAAGAAAACCGTGGTACTGGCTCCGACGGGCATCGCTGCCGTGAACGTGGGCGGACAGACGATGCATTCGTTCTTCAAGATTCCGTTCAAACCCATGGTGCCCGACGACCCGGACTATGCTAATCCGGCCAGGATGCGCAAGATGCTGCGTTACCCCAAGGAGAAGGTTAAACTCATCCGTGAACTTGACCTCATTATCATCGATGAGATTTCGATGGTGAGGGCCGATATCATTGACTTTGTGGACCGGGTGCTGCGGGTGTTTTCCGGAAACATGCGTGAGCCCTTTGGCGGCAAGCAATTGCTGCTGGTGGGTGACATCTTCCAACTGGAGCCGGTGGTAACCCACGACACGCGAGATATTTTGCGCCGCTATTACAAGAATTTTTTCTTTTTCAATGCACGGGTTTTCGACCAGATTAACCTTGTAGCCATCGAGTTACGGAAGATTTACCGTCAAAGCGACAATGGTTTCATCGCTTTGCTGGACCGTGTGAGAGTCAATCGGGCAACCGCAACCGATATAGCCTGCCTGAATCAACGCTGCAATCCTGATTACAAGGATGTGAACGATCAATTTGCGATCACTCTGGCAACGCGCCGTGACACGGTTGACGCCATCAACGACGAACACATGCTGGCCTTGAAAACACCTGAATACACCTACGAGGGCGCAATCGAAGGGGATTTTCCCGAGAACAGTCTGCCCACAGCCTACCATCTTGTATTAAAAGAAGGCGCACAGGTCATCTTCATCCGCAATGATAAGTCTGGACGATGGTGCAACGGCACGATTGGCAAAGTCACTCGCCTGAATGACAGTTCTGTCTATGTCGCACTTGAAAGCGGGAACGAGGTGAGAGTGGAATGGGAAGTATGGGAAAACATGCAGTACACCTATAATGAAAAGGAAAAGAAAGTGGAAGAAAAGATTCTGGGATCGTTCTCCCAGATTCCCATCAAACCTGCATGGGCACTCACTGTGCACAAGAGCCAAGGGCTGACATTCAATCATGTGGTGATTGATTTTGCCGGCGGCGCGTTCACAGGCGGTCAAACCTATGTGGCCCTGTCACGTTGCACCTCTCTGGAAGGCATCACCTTGCTCAAACCGTTGAGCGAGAGGGATATCATCGTCCACATGGCAGTGGTGGAATTCAGTCGCCAGTTCAACAACCGGCAAATCATCAACGAGGCGATGGAGCAGGAACGTGCCAACCAGCTATACCGTCGCGCTGTTCATGCTTTTGACCATCAGGAATTTGAGGCATGCGTCAGCTATTTTGCTGAGGCCATGAAGATTAAAGACCAACTTCAAAACGAAGCAGTCAAACGATTGATATCAAGGAAGTTGAACTCATTCAAGAAACATTTAAGAACAATCAATCGATTGAATCAAGTCATTGAGAGCCAAAAGAAAATACTTCATTCATTGGCACTTGAATATGCTTCAATGGGAGATCAGGCTCTGGCTATCGAAAATGATGGGGTAGTAGGAGAGGGTAGAGAGCCTTACGGTAACCGCCTTGATGATATAGCAATTCGCTCGGCACTAGCCAACTATAATAAGGCGTTACGCATCATGCCGGAGTGTATCGAGGCCATGATCGGCAAGGCCCGGCTACTGATTCTGATTGACCAGCTCGAGAGCGCTGAAGAGGAACTGAAGAAAGCCATTGAACAAGACAAGAACAATTATCTTGCTCACATGACGATGGCCAATCTCATGGAGCGAATGAAAGATATTCCAGAAGCTATCAAGTCTTATAAAAGAGCCGCTAAGGCCGACAAGAAACAACCTGCACCTCATGAACGCCTGCAAGCGATATATGAAAGAATCGGACTTGATGATCTGGCTGATGAGGAACAAGAGATAGCAAGTCGTCTTCGCAAGGCTTTATTCAAAAAATCCACCACGCGTAAGAGAAAAAAGGATGATAATGACTAGGGGAGTAAATACTTTTCTTCGGCAATACACTATTTTACATAATATCAATTCTTATTTAAATCGGTGCTTGTTTTTCTAGATTGATGACACCAGGATTGTTCATTTATCCAATCAAATGATAAAGCCAAGCAGAATTTTCAAATCTCAGCAAGTTGAGCAACCGGAAAATCTGTGAGACCATTTGATTACACTAGCAGTTTGACTCTGTTATATCGCGTGAGAATATCTTAGCCAGAAAATTCTAAAAACCAGTTTCTGCGGCACTACATTCCGATCAATATATCTTTTCATGATCATTTGTCGACTGACAGAACTATGAGAACCTGTTTCTCGTTAGTTTCCATAAGAAGAAAACTATCTTACAAATTCGTTTGAATGATTATTGAATTGACTATTAGTATAATATAATTCTAGTTTAAAGTGATTCATAAAGAAATTTTTATTGAGAATTGAAGATTCTTAATCAAGAATTTCAATTACAGTCACTCATACAATGAACATGACTTGTAATTGAGTTAAATTATTATAATATCTACTTGATTTTTAGATATTTACAATTATATCAATAGAGTGATACTTCAATTATGATAAAGTATCACTATTTTTGGTGAATTGTCATTTTTTCCACATTTTTCTGTTTACACATATTATAATAATGAGAAATGTTTGTTATTTTTGTTGATTCAACCAAATCTCGCTTTATCGTATGCTAAAGACACTACTTAAACAAGTCAAGCAGTATAAGACGGCGTCACTGTTGACCCCTGTGTTTATCATGCTTGAGGTTGTGCTTGACGTGCTCATCCCCTATGTGACCGCCAAGCTCATCGATAACGGCATCAGTGCAGGCCACATGCCCAGCGTCTATAAATATGGGCTGATTATGCTCGCCATGGCTTTCTTGAGTATGATGGCTGCCATCATGGCTGGTAGATATGCCTCCTACGCTTCATCTGGATTTGCGTGCAACCTGCGTGATGCCATGTATAAGAACATCCAGCGGTTCGCTTTCAGCGATATCGACAAGTACAGCACGTCTGGCCTGGTGACGCGCATGACCACTGACGTCACGAACCTGCAGAACGCTTACCAACAGATCATCCGCACTTCGGTTCGAGCACCGTTCAACCTGCTGTCAAGCATTGTGATGTGCTTTGTCATCAGTCCTCAGCTCAGTCTCATCTTCATCATCGCCAGCGTGGTATTGAGTGTGATTCTGGCAATCATCATCACCAAGGTATCCAAGATGTTCGCATTGGTTTTCAAGCAGTATGACGTGTTGAATGGCGTGGTTCAGGAAAACGTGTCCGGTATCCGTGTTGTAAAGGCGTTCGTTCGCGAGGATCACGAGAATTCCAAGTTCTGGAAAGCCGCCAAGCGACTGTATGACCTCAATGTTAAGGCTGAGAGCCTGATGGCACTCAACCGTCCGTTAATGAACATGGTAGTCTATGGCTGCATTATCGCCATCTCATGGTTTGGCGCCCAATTCATTGTTGCCGGAGACCTCACCACCGGACAGCTGACATCGCTTTTCACCTATGTGATGACCATCCTGATGTCACTGATGATGTTAAGCATGATTTTTGTAACCATTACTCAAAGTCTTGCCAGTGGACAGCGTGTGGCACAGGTAATTAACGAGATTCCTGACATTGTCAATCCTGACGATGCGATTACCGATATCCCCGATGCTTCCATCGACTTCAACCATGTTTATTTCGCTTACAAAGGCGGTAGCGGTGAGTATGCCCTTAATGATATCGACATGCACATTGCTAGCGGTGAATCCATTGGTGTGATTGGCGGCACCGGTAGCGGCAAGTCGTCGCTCATCAACCTGGTCAGCCGCTTGTATGACGCCTCCAAGGGCGAAGTGCTCATCGGCGGTAACAATGTGAACACCTACGACTTAGAGGTTTTGCGTGACAATGTTGCTGTCGTTTTACAAAAGAATGTGCTTTTCTCGGGCACAATCCTCGATAATCTGCGATGGGGTGACGAAAATGCCACTCTTGAACAGTGCCGTGAGGCCTGCCGCACAGCTTGTGCCGACGAGTTCATCATGGAAATGCCCGATGGCTATGAGACGCGCATCGAACAAGGCGGTACCAACGTTTCAGGCGGCCAGAAACAACGCCTTTGCATAGCCCGTGCCCTACTGAAGAAACCCAAAATCATGGTGCTGGATGACAGCACCAGCGCATGCGACAACACGACCGATGCGCGGATTCGTGCCGCACTTCGTAAGGATTTGCCCGAGATGACCAAAATTATCATTGCCCAACGCATCAGCAGCATCAAGGACTGTGACCGCATTCTCGTGCTCGACAACGGCAAGATGGTCGGCTTTGACACTCATGACAACCTGCTCAAGACGTGCAGGATCTATCAGGAAATCTGTGCCATCCAAGAGGAGGCCGGAGGTGACTTTGACAAACCCCAAGACAACAGAAAGGAGGCCCAATCATGAGAATGCCTGGAGCACCCGGAGGAGGCCCCGGACGTCATGTGGTAGTGGACACTACCGGTGTTGACAAGCGCAGCACCCTGTGGCGATTGTTCAAAATCGTGATGAAGAACTACAAGTTCTCGTTCATGGCCGTAGCGGTGTGCATTGTGGTGACAGCATGCACTACCCTACTCTCTACCCTATTCACCCGCACCCTCATCGATGACTATATCACACCGATGATCGGGCAAGCGCATCCAGACTATGGACCGTTGGCCGAAACACTAGTAAAGCTTGGCATTGTTCTCGCCTTTGGCGCCCTGTGCTCCTATCTGCACAGCCGTCTGATGATTGACGTGACTCAAGGCACTATGCTCAAATTGCGTAAGAACATGTTTGAGCACATGCAGACCCTGCCCATCAAGTACTTCGACACACATGCCCACGGCAACGTGATGTCTTCTTACACCAATGATGTGGACACCCTGCGCCAGATGATTTCCAACAGTTTGCCGCAAGCGTTCAATTCGCTCATCACGTTGGGTATCACCTTTGCCAGCATGATTGTGATGAGTGTGCCCATGACCATCCTCTCGATTGTCATGGCACTTCTCATGGCTTGGTCCACGACATACCTTGGGAAGCGGTCACGCAAGCATTTCCGCGTCCAGCAACAGAAGTTGGCCGAGGTCAACGGCTTCATCGAGGAAATGATGACAGGACAAAAGGTTGTCAAGGTCTTCTGTCATGAGCAGAAAGCCATCAAGCAGTTCGAGGTCATCAACGAGGAGCTGCGCAGCAACACCTACGATGCAAACCGCATCGGCAACATCGTCATGCCTGTCAACGGCAACCTGGGTCACTTGAGCTATGTGCTCATGGGCGTTTTAGGAGCCTGGCTCATCCTTCACGATTATTCTGGCATGACACTCGGTACCCTGGTGGCATTCCTCACGCTGAACAAGAGCTTCGCGCGTCCCATTGCCAGCATCAGCCAGGAAATCAACAGCGTGCTGAACGCCTCGGTAGGTGCTGACCGCATCTTCAAGATCCTGGACGAACAGCCTGAGCCCGATGCCGGCAATGTGCGTCTTGTCAACGCCAAGCGCGGTGAGGACGGACTGCTGCATCCCTGCAAGCAGCACACAGGCATCTGGGCTTGGAAGATTCCGCTGGAAAACGGCAAGTACCGCTATGTCAAGGTGGCTGGTGGTGTCAAGTTCAACGACGTTGACTTTGGCTATAACGAGGAGAAACAGGTGCTCTTTGATATCGACATCGACGCCATGCCTGACCAGAAAATCGCCTTCGTGGGCGGCACTGGAGCCGGCAAGACGACAATCACCAACCTCATTAACCGCTTCTATGACATTCAGGACGGCAAAATTCTGCTTGACAGCATCAATGTCAATGACATCAGTAAACGCGACCTGCGCCACGGTCTGGGCATGGTGTTGCAGGAGACCCATCTGTTCACGGGTACAGTGCTCGACAATATCCGCTATGGCCGACTTGAAGCCAGCGACCAAGAATGTATCGAAGCCGCCAAACTGGTCAATGCCGACGGATTTATCCGCCGCCTGAGTGATGGATACCAAACCGTATTGAACGCCGACGGCGGCAACCTCAGTCAGGGTGAACGCCAGCTACTGGCCATTGCCCGTGCTGCCGTGGCCGACCCGCCCATGCTCATCCTCGACGAGGCGACCAGCAGCATCGACACCCGCACCGAGACCCTCGTGCAACACGGCATGGACTCGCTGATGAAGGGACGCACCACCTTTGTTATTGCTCATCGTCTGTCCACCGTGCGCAACAGCGACTGCATCATCGTCCTGGAACACGGCCGCATCATCGAACGCGGCACCCACGACGAACTCCTCGCCGCCAAGGGCAAGTACTACCAGCTCTACACCGGCGGCGAAATCACCAGTTAATCCGCCCTGCTGACCACGTTACACCGCCCGTTCTCTGCGGGCGGTTATTGTTTTTGTAAAAAATACCTCAAAAAGGGTTTAGTAAATCGGCCCTCGCGTTTCTATATAAGTGAATGGAGGACAAGACACGACATATCGAATCGTTGTTCAAGCAGCATTATCAAGCGATGTATCGCCTGGCATTCATGATGTTACATGACGAGGAGGAGAGCAGGGATATCGTGCACGATGTCTTTGCCCGGTTGCTGGATGGCGACATCCGTTTCGATAGCGACAAGGCGGGTGCATTCTTGCTATCGTGCGTTCGCAACGGTTGCTTGAATGTGATGCGCAGTCACAACGCCCGTGAGCGTGCCATGCGTGACTTCCCGATAAATAACGAGAACCCTGGTGACAGCGAGGCGTTTGAAAACGAAATCAAAGCGTTGCAGAATGGCGTCAGCCGCCTCACTCCGCCCGTTTGCCGTGAAATCATCTTGCTCCACTACAGGTATGGATTGACGTTCAAGGAAATTGCCGCACAGTTGCAAGTCAGCGAGACGACAATCTACAAGCATCTGCGCAATGCGCTCAATCAATTACGTATAACAATTAAAGACATGGGATGATGGAAAAGACCGATTTACTGTTCCGCATGATGGACGATCCGGGACAATATACCGATGAACAATGGCAGGAAATCCTCGCCGACAGTGAATGCGCATCGCTCTATGAGATGATGTGCAAGACGCGCAGTGCCCTTGACGCAGAGCAGGTCAATCAGGAATTCACGGCCGAAACGGTTGAGCGGGAATGGGAACGCTTTGCCTCTGCCCATCAGGCTCCCGCTGTCAAGTCCTTTGACTGGAAAAAAACCGCTGCCGCTATAGTCGTCCTGGCAGTCTTCGGGCTCGCGGCCGCGGCCATTTATTCCCATTTCGCCCATACTCCCCAAACCGAAACCATTGAAAACACCACTCCCACCGTAAACCCGCAAGTGACCGACAGGACAGAGGGCGCCGTTGATGCCGTGGCGGACAAGCCACAGCCGCACCTGTATGATGACGTGCCGCTGGAGCAGATCGTCAATGACCTGGCAGCGCACTACAACGTCCAGCCCAAGTGGCATGGCGACGAGGTGCGCTCGTTGCGGTTATACTATAAGTGGGAACCCGATTTCACTCTCAACGAGGTCGTTGAGATGCTCAACAACTTCGAGGCATTCAACGTCAAGCTCGATGGTAATCAACTCGTGATTACTGGGAACGATATGATGGCCAATCAATGATGAGATTGCGGGTATTGATATTATTCCTCATCGGTTGTGTTCTGGCATTAGGCGCCAATGCACAACAGATCACGCATCGTTTCAATCGGGTATCGATGAGCGAGGCGCTGAAGTATCTGCAAGGCCAAACCGACCGTTACCGCATTGTGTTCATCTTCAACGAACTCGAGGACTTCAGCGTTACTGCCGACGTGAGAGGCAAGAGCGTCCCCGACGCCGTCCGTCAACTCATCGGCTTCTATCCCATCACGATGACCGTCAACGACAAGCACGAGATCTATGTGGAATGTACCCACAAGACCGACCGCCGCCTGATCGGACGCCTCGTTGACGAGGAAGGACAGCCGTTGGAGTATGCCAACATCATCGTGATGGACCCGCGGGATTCCACCCTGCTCACCCACGGCGTGAGCAACGCCAGCGGCATTTTTGTCATTCCCGTTGAGCGTGAAAAGGTCATTGCCCGTATCAGTCATGTGGGTTACAAGACAGTGTATAAGCCTTGTAAGACGATGAGAATCGGTACCATCAAGATGGAACCCGAGATCATCAGACTACAGGAAGCCCTTGTCACCGCCCCCAGGATGCAGGTTGAGCGCGACGGGACCAATTATACCATCTACAGCCTTGGCGGCACGATTATGGGTAACGCGGGCAATGCGCTGGACCTGTTGCGATGGGCACCAGGCGTCATGGTCGATGCACGTGACGATATCTCGGTCATCGGGCGCAGTTCGGCCGAGGTGTATGTCAACGACCGGCGTGTCACCAACAGGTCGGAGCTCAGGGCCTTGAGTTCGCAGGATATCAAGCGCGTTGAGGTCATCCGTGACCCCGATGCTCAATATGCCTCCACTGCCGATGCGGTCATCAAGTTATACACGCACAGTTCCATCAAGAACCACCTGGGCGCCAGCCTTACCGACATCGTGGACTTCAAGCACAAGGTGTCCAACACCACGACCCTGATGATTGACGGCAAGTATAACAAACTGTCGGGCAACGTCTCGCTGGGTTACAGCCGCAACTATTCCCGCAGTCACAACACGCAATATACCCATGCCTACGGCAGTGGCCTGAAAAACGACACCACGAGCTATGCGGGCAGCGGAGACAATTACCTTGTGTTCGCCGGCCTCAACTATGCCTTCACCCCCAAGAGCGTTGTGGGTGTTCAATACAGTGGCGACTTCAGCAAGACAGGAATTGACCTGCAGACGTCCCGCAAGTATAAACATGGTTTTGTCACTGACCTGACCGACAAACAGTGTGACATGGCCTTGAGCACCGAGAACAATAGCTTCTCGGCCAGCTACTCGTGGCAACGTACCGATGACTCCCGTCTGCTGATAATTGCCGATTATGCCACATCGTTCCAAACCAATGACCAGGAAAT
>JAEEGL010171442.1_pt1 | contig 48994 bp, 33 predicted proteins | sample 9134231 | NCBI WGS metagenome assembly JAEEGL01 (sample SAMN16246548, study PRJNA631951) | gut metagenome | biome: gut microbiome; feature: rumen; material: fiber-attached | host: Bos | place: Iran: Karaj | collected 2018-10 | reverse complement strand
TCCTGCTCACGTGCAGTTGTTGATGCAGGCTGGAAGCCCAAGGATCTGCAGGTTGGCCAGACAGGAAAGACCGTTCGTCCCAACCTTTACTTCGCTATCGGTATCTCCGGTGCTATCCAGCACGTGGCAGGTATGGAAGAGAGCGATATCATCGTAGCTATCAACAAGGATGAGGATGCTCCCATCTTTGATGTAGCAGATTACGGTGTAGTAGGTGATCTGAACAAGATCGTTCCCCAGCTTACCGCAGCTATCAAGGCTGAGAAGGCTAAGAAAGCAGCAGGCTGAGAATAATACCTATATAGTATTATCAGACCGCAGGGAGAAATCCCTGCGGTTTTTTTTATTATGCACGACGGGGGGATGGGCTGCGGAAGAAGGGCAGGCGGATATGAAATGATAATAATGGGAGTTGGGCATAAAGTACAAAAATGCCTGCTGAGTGTCTTGCAATAATAGGCATATTGCACAAAGAATCGTTGACATATTGCTATAAATATTATACAATGAAAGGCGTGGAAAAATGACGACATGATATATTATAGCTTAGATTCTTTTTCATAAAAAATAGAAAAAGGCTGGTAAAAGTATTTGGTATACAAGTGTAAGATCTCAACAAAGAAGCAGAGGAATTGAGGAAAAAACTTGATTTGAGATGAAATTGAAAAAGGGGTTTTAAATAAATATATAGAGAATAGAAAGGGGAAATAATAATGGCTAAATTTGCGATCAAGTGTCCGAGTTGCGGGAGTTATGCTGAAGGAAAAACAGGTTTTTTTGCAAGAAAAAAGATCTTATGTTCGTGTGGTTATGAAATAAATGTAAAGACCGAGAAGCTGGCTACATGTGTCTGTTCGCATTGCGGAAATGCTGTTGTTTTTGATCAGACCAAGGGCGAATCAACATTATGTCCGGTTTGTCACGAAAACATCCATACGGTTTCTGAGCAGAAAAAGTCTTTTTATTGCGCCCAGTGCGGCGTTCGTCTTACTGTATCATCAAATGATAAGAAGACGATTGAATGTCCGGTCTGTGACTGTGTAAATAATATCGAAGAGCGCATAATGGCAGAAAAGATCAGGGAAGAAGGCCTGGTCAGTGTTATTAAATATGAGGGGGACAATGATACTTTCGTATGGAAACATCCTATCGAAGATTTTAATTACGGATCGCAGCTGATAGTTCATGCGAGTCAGGAAGCTATATTTTTTAAAGACGGTCAGGCCCTGGATACGTTTCGGGAAGGACGTTACGGGCTGGAAACACAGCAGTTGCCCCTGTTGGAAAAAGCTTTTGTAATGCCCCTCGTACCGGACAAAACATTTCATGCAGAAGTGTATTTTATTAACCAAACTGTTCAGATGGCGATCAAATGGGGAACGCCGGAAAAAGTAAGGTTTATAGATCCGATCACAGATGCGCCTATAGAACTTGGAGTTTCGGGTGAGCTGAATCTTGCAGTCTCCAATTCCAGAAAGCTTGTTACTAAGCTTGTCGGGACCATGAAAGGTATTTCCTGGGGGGAAAGAGAAGGGTTTACAAAATCATTACAGGCATCCTTCAGGCCTATGATCGCACAGGCAGTAAAGACAAGCCTGCCTATGATAATAAACGAAGAGTCTATAGATGTATTTGATATTGACAGACATCTTGATACTATCTCAGGGAGACTGCTTCAGAAGATACTTCCGGCTTTTGAGGATTATGGCTTAACGATCCCCCAGTTCTATGTTACAAGTATTCTTTTACCCGACGAGAGAGAGGATCTCAACTTTAAGAAGATCAAAGAGCTTCATGGACTAAAAGTGGATACTATGCTTCAAACAGGAAAGTATGAAGCGGAAGCAACCGTTAAAACAGCGAAAGCACAGAGTGAAACAAAATACAGAACTGCCGAAGAGGAAAGCAGGGCAGCGATAGAGACTGCGCGCAGAGCCGCTGAATTGGAAAAGCAGGATACAGAAACGGAGATAGCACGAAAAGAGGCAGAAAGAATGCTTATCCGTGCCCAGGCAGAGGCACAGGCAAAGAGACTTGACGGTCTGACTGATGCCGAGGTTATGAGTGCAAAGGGTTATTCCCAGAAGGACGTGCTGCAGGCAGATGTTCAGAAAGCTTATGCAGCAGGTATCGGTAATATGGGAGCTAATATTTCCGGTGGCGGAGGAAGCGGGATTGCCGGAGATATAATGGGACTTGGAGTAGGAATGGCGGCAATTAACAGCATTATGCCTCAGGTCAGCGGAATGATGCAGGGATTTAATTTGCAGCAGACTGCCACAGAAAAACCGCAGACCGGCGCGGCTGATACCTGGGACTGTGAATGCGGAAATAAGGGAGTAACAGGAAACTTCTGTAATAATTGCGGAAAAGCAAGGCCTAAGCCGTCGGAGGCTGATACATGGGATTGCGAATGCGGAAACAAGGGAGTGACCGGTAACTTCTGTAATATGTGCGGTGCAAAACGTCCCGTAAAAGATGCGGCATGGGATTGCGCCTGCGGGAATAAAGGTATTATCGGAAATTTCTGTAATATTTGCGGATCAAAGAAACCGGAAATGCCCGCTGTATGGGATTGTACATGCGGACAAAAAGGCATCACGGGAGATTTTTGCAATAACTGCGGTAAGAAAAGGGGGGAGTGATCTATGAATAAGAACGGAAAAAGATTCTTTGTGATCCTGGGACTTCTTTTTGTGATCTTTTCGATAGCTTCTTTTGGTATACCTGCAGAGAAAAACATCACAGCCTGGCTGGCCTATTTATTTGGCGTAATGGCCATAGCTTTTCAGATCTACGTATTCGGTATAACACTTTTGGAAGATAGCGTTAAAAGCAGGCTTTACGGATTCCCGGTCATAAAGATAAGTATAGTCTATATGCTGGTCCAGTTGATCGTAAGTCTTGTTGAGATCATTCTTGCGGGAACCCTTCCTTTCTGGATCGTACTGATCGTTAATGTTGTTTTATTAGGCGCAACGGTTATCGGCTGTATTCTTAATAATACTGTGAAAGAAGAACTGATCAGGCAGGATACGGAACTGGTCAATAAAACGGAAAAAATGCGGGAATTACAGTCAATAGCAACGACAATGTATTCAAGCTGCGGATCGGAAGATATCAAAAAGATCTTATATAAATTATCTGAAGATTTTAAGTATAGTGATCCTGTATCTTCGGCAGAAACAGAGGAGCTGGAGATGCAGATGGGGAATGAAATGAACAGGTTAAAGAACGCGATTGCGGAAAACAATACCGGATCGGTGAAAGCTTTATGCGACGGACTGGGTTCCATGCTAGCAGAACGAAACCGTTTATGCGCATTGCATAAACATTAAAAAGTCAGGATACTGAAAACAGGGGGTATATTTATATGGCTGTTTTAAGATGTAAAATGTGCGGAGCAAATCTCAGTTTTGTTCCCGGCATGGAAGTATGTGAATGCGAAAGCTGCGGTACCCAGCAGACCCTGCCTAAAGCTGATGATGAACACAGGATAGCTTTATATGAAAGAGCAAACCATTTCCGGCGCAATAATGATTTTGATAAGGCTATGGGTATCTATGAACAGATACTTAATGAAGACAGGACTGACGCAGAGGCATATTGGTCTATAGTATTATGCCGGTACGGTATTGAATATGTTGAGGATCCGGCAACACATAAGCAGGTTCCCACTATCAACAGAGCACAGTACCAGTCTATCTTTGTGGATGAGGATTATAAGGAAGCCATCAGATATGCCGGTGTTTCGCAAAAGATCCTTTTTGAGGAAGAAGCAAAAACAATAGATGAGATCCAGAAGGGAATATTGGAGATCTCACAAAAAGAGGAGCCCTTTGATGTCTTTATCTGCTATAAAGAAACAGATGCGGATGGAAGCAGAACCAGAGATTCTGTTATAGCAAATGATATCTATCATCAGCTGTCCAGAGAAGGATTAAAAGTTTTCTTTGCAGCCATAACTCTTGAGGACAAACTCGGAAGGGCTTATGAACCGTATATCTTTGCAGCATTAAACAGTGCAAAGGTAATGATCGTTCTGGGAACAAAACCGGAATACTTTAATGCGCCCTGGGTTAAAAATGAGTGGAGCAGATATCTGACTATCATAAAGAAGGATCCTAAAAAGATCCTGATACCTGCATACCGGGATATGGATCCTTATGACCTGCCCGATGAGTTTTCATTTTTGCAGGCCCAGGATATGTCAAAGATAGGCTTTGTAACGGATCTTATCAGAGGGATCAAGAAAGTTACTGCTGTTGAGACAGCCGAATCCATTGAAAAGAGAAATAAACGTACGGCTGAAAATGAAAGATTTGACCAGCTTAATTCGGGTTCCGGAATAGAACCCTTCTTAAAGCGTGCACACTTTTTCATAGAAGACGGAGACTGGAAGAGTGCTGCTGCTTATTTTGAAAAGGTTCTGGATATGAATCCCGAATGCGCGGAAGCATATCTGGGAAGGTTACTGGTTGAGCTGGAGATAAAGAAAAAAGAGGATCTGCTGAACCAGACAAAACCCTTTAATAACAGTGATAACTATATAAGAGCATGCCGTTTTGCGGAGCCCGGCTTAAGGGACGAATTACAGGGCTATGAAAAGACTGTTAATGACAGGATCCTTAATGAATTAAAGTCGGATTTTGAAAAAGGCGAATCCGAAGCGGATTATGAGATGCTGATCAAAAAAGCGGGCGAGCTGGGGGGAATAGAAGGAACAGAGCATTTTATCGAAGAATGCAAAAGGCGTAAGGCAGAATGCAGACGGGATATGATATACGAGTCTGCGGTTAAGATCTATGAAAGAGCTAAAACTCCCGAGGATTATAATAAAATAATGTCCATGCTCGAACAGCTGGGAGATTATAAAGACTCGGTCCAGCTGATAGAAAAGTGTTCACAGCAGATAGTTGATCTGGAAAAAGCGGATTCACGCTGTGTTATATGTTTTGATGAAAACGGAAAGCACAGTTTTGTCTCAGGCTATGATTATTACAAATGCTGTGATAAGTGCTTCTCTGCATTAAACACGCTTTATGCAAAAAAAGGATTAAGATCCGCAATGGTACTCTCTAATCTGAGATACCTTAATGCAAAAGTGTCAGGCATTCCCAAAAAGCTCGTCCGAGACAGGGTTATTGAAATAATGCAGGCTTATATTAATTCTGTTCCCGGGCTTGAAAATGAAATGAAGGTTGAGAAGGTAGAGGAGAGAGAGAAGACTGCCTATGAACTGGAGGAGGAAAGAAAGCTAAAGGAAGAAAGTATCAGGCTCCAGCAGGAAAGAAGAAGGAATGAGATTGAAAGAGAAAAACAGATAGTTATAGAAAAGAATGCGATGTATGAATATGATGTTCAGACTGTCGTGGATAAAACGACAGGCGGAACTGATTCGGAAATGATCAAATTCGTACTTGGCAAAGCCGCGGCAGGTGGCTGGAAACTGCATTCGCTTATCAATAATAAGTTTGGTGAGAGCGGCATTATGGGGCAGACTGTCCTGATATTTGAACGAAGGATCAAGGAAGAAGGATAAAGAAATACCTGCATAGAATGTGCAAATAGATTAAGAGAGGAATAGTCCGTGAAAAATTACAGGGTTTTATTCAGGCTGTCAGTATTATTTATCCTGATCTTCACTATGTTTACCGGCTGTGCCGATGACATCGATATCGGCGCGTCGGAACAGGAGGCATTCTGGGATTTTGAGGAAGATACGGCTGAAACCGGGACCGTAACTCCGACTGAAGCGCCTCCGCCGGAGGAAGTTACTCCGACTGAAGAGGCCGTTCCGACAGAGGAAGCTGCTCCGACTGAAGAGGCTGCTCCCACCGAAGAAGCTGTTCCCACAGAAGAGGCCGTTCCCACTGCGGAACCTTTAATAGATGAGAACGGAAGCTACAGTTCCAAGAAGGATGTGGCGCTTTACATACATACTTACGGCAGGCTGCCCGGGAATTTCATTACTAAGAAAGAAGCTAAAAATCTTGGCTGGGAAGGCGGAAGCCTGGAACCTTATGCACCGGGAAAGAGCATAGGCGGTGATTATTTCGGAAATTATGAAGGGGTCCTGCCGGACGGCAAATATCATGAATGCGACATAGACACAAAGGGCAAGAAAAGCCGGGGATCGAAGCGCATAGTATTTGACGAGAAAGGCAATATTTATTATACAAGCGATCATTATCAGACTTTTACCCAATTATACTAAAGGTTGGAGGCTTTATGAAAGAGTTGGTTTTGGATATAGACAATGTATGCGGGGCAGATGAATTCTACGATCTGCTGGGGAAACAGATAGAACTGCCGGCGTATTTCGGGCGTAATCTGGATGCGCTTCATGATGTGCTGACGGAGCAGCCGGAAACGATAAAGATCACCCTGGTCAATACCGATGTTATGGAAGCTATGGCACCTAAGTTTTTAAGAAAGCTCAGGCGTATGCTGGAGGATATAGCGAATGAATGAATACATGAAAGAAGCGAGCAGACTTGCGGCAGAAAATCTTACGGCAAACAGTGGCGGCCCCTTTGGGGCTGTTATTGTAAAGGACGGAAAGATAATAGGCCGGGGACGCAATCATGTGCTGGAGAATAACGACCCCACAGCTCACGGAGAGGTGATGGCTATAAGGGATGCCTGCAGCAATACCGGCAGCTATGATCTGAGCGGCTGTGAGCTTTATACCTCAGCCTATCCGTGTCCCATGTGCATGGCAGCGACGGTCTGGGCCAATATAAAGAAGATATATTACGGCAACACCAGGGAAGATGCGGCGGAGATAGGCTTCAGGGATGACTTCCTCTATGACATGATGGGCAGGCTTTCAGAGAACGCCGAAGACGGGGAGACAGTGGAGCTTAAGCAGCTGGATCATGAAGAGACGATCAAGGTGTTCAGAGCCTTTTCGGATAAGGCAGACAAGACCATATATTAGGGACATATCCATATTTTAAAAGCCTGTTTGATTTGATAAAAACACCGCTCTGTAGTATAATACAGGTGGTGTTTTTATACATTGGGTGATCATTCACCGTATCCGATCGGAGGAACAGTGTTTGGATAGAAACCGCAAGATCATTTCTGCGATGACCATAGTGCTTTGGGTTTTATATGCCATTGCGACCCTTATAGGTATCGATGTGGCGTATAATATCCTTTCGCCGCTGACCGGTTTATCTGCGCTGCTTCTGATCGCTGTCAGCCTGAAGCAGACGGGCAAATATAAATATGCTGCTGTATTTATGATACTGGGCATCGCTGCCTGGATCGTTTCGGATATAATCCTTTTTATCTATACGTATATAGATATAGACAATCCCGTTCTTATTGATTTTTCCGATAAGCTTTATCTTGCGCCAAACTATCTGTTCGGCGCCGGGCTCACTGCTTACATGCTGGTGGATTTTAAACGTAAGGATACCTTCAGGCTTCTGATAGATACATTCATTATCGGCGTTACCTGTTTTATCCTGGTCAGAAAGCTTTATATTTACGGATTCGGGATCAATACCTATGAAGGTACATTCACCTTAAGCTCCGTCATGTATCTGATCGCTGTCATGTATATGCTGACGCTGATGTTTTTGATACTGACCATCAGGGGAGTGTTCAATCATACCAGGGCGGGCTACATGGTATTTGTCGCACTGGCGGTATATAACGCCTTTGAGATGCGTTATACCTACTATACTGCCGGCGGGCTTGATGCGGAGAATATATATATAGACATTCTTTATATGGCATGCGTATGCACCCTTGGCCTGGCATTTGCAGATCCTTCGATTAAGACCGCTATAGAGAATTCCGACCGTATAATGAAAGAGGACCGCGATATCAAAAAGTCCATGGGAGCAGGATGGATATACGGTCTTATAATGATACCCGTTGTCGTTATCATTTATCTGGCAGGCTTATTGAATGAAACTGAGTTTTATATCCTGCTGATCTCAAGCCTGGGTTATCTGATCATGTGGAAGACCCAGCAGACCAACGAGCTTACCCAGGAGCTGCTGGAAAAGCAGAAGATAGAAAATGCAAAACTGGGAGAGTGGGTGGATTATCAGGAGCAGGAGCTTAAGGTGGCTAATGAGCAGCTCGAGCGCGTTTCCTATAAGGATGCCCTGACAGGTCTTTATAACCGTAAATACAGCCGCCTTCACATGAATCAGATACTGATGGATGACAGTGAGGCCTGCTTTGCGGTATTCTGCATGGATATCAATTATTTCAAGCCCATTAATGATAACTACGGGCTTGAAGCCGGTGATAAGGTCCTGACAGATATAGCGGGAAGACTTAAGACGCTGGAGAATGAAAAAGTACAGGCCTTCCGCATCGGCGGGGATGAATTCCTGCTGATATACAGGGGCTATGAAAATGAGGAAAAGCTCCAGGGTATGGCAAGGCAGCTTAAAGAACTGCTGGACCAGCCGGTGGAAGTCGGGGGCAGTTTGCTCCATCCTTCCATGAGCATAGGTGTTGCGACCTATCCGGGGGACGCCCAGGATATAGAGCAGCTTTTAAAGTTTGCGGATTCGGCCAGAAGAGCCATAAAGCACAGGCATTCCAGGACGGAGTATAAATTCTACGATCAGGATCTGATCAAGCAGATGAGCAGACAGCGCCGTCTGGAGGTGAAGCTGCAGGCAGCGGATTACGACAGGGACTTTAAGCTTTACTACCAGCCGCAGGTTGACTGTGTTACCGAAGAACTCATCGGTATGGAGGCGCTGATCAGATGGATCGATCCGGTGGACGGTTTTATCTCGCCGGGTGAGTTCATACCCCTGGCAGAAGAGATGGGACTTATGGGAAATATAGGTTCATGGGTCAATGCCACTGCAATGAAGCAGATAAAGGAATGGAATGAGAAGTATGAAAGCGAGCTGGTGGTGGGAATAAATGTTTCGCCGCTGCAGCTGCGTGATCAGGAATTTGCGGAGAAGTTCATACAGTTAATGAATGAGATAAAGGTTCCGGCTAAATGGCTGGATGTGGAGATCACCGAAGGCTATGCCTTAAACTCCAGTCTGGCCAGTGAGGATATCATCTCAAAGCTTAAGAAAGCCGGGATCACTTTCTCCGTGGACGACTTTGGTACGGGCTATGCCAGTTTCGCAAACATGCTGGACTTTACTTTTGACAGGATCAAGATAGCCAAGGAACTTGTGGACGATATCGTAGATAACTGGAACGCATATGTGGTTGTGAAGGTTATAGTGCTGATGGCCCAGGGACTTAGTCTTCGCACCATAGCCGAAGGTGTGGAAACGGAAGATCAGCTTAAGATACTGCGTGAGCTGGAATGCGGCCAGATACAGGGATACTACTTCGGACGCCCGCTGCCCGCAGACCAGTTTGAAGAGAAGTGGCTGAAGAAAGGAAAATTTTTTTAATGAGAATACTGATAACCAACGACGACGGTATTGACGCCGAAGGACTTTTGCTCCTGGTTCAGGCCGTACTTAAAACCGGGGATCACGACATAACAATAGTCGCTCCCGCCCGGCAGTGCAGCGCCATGAGCCAGAGGATAACATTAAGGGAAAAACTCATATTAAAAAAAGCAGATTATCAGATACCCGGCGTGAAAGCCTATTCCTTAAAGGGGACGCCGGCTGATTGCGTAAAGGTGGCCCTGGCACAGGTGATGAAGGACGAATGGCCGGACGTGATCTTCTCCGGTATGAACTTCGGATATAATTCAGGCTTTGATATAATCTATTCGGGTACAGTCGGTGCCGCAATGGAAGGCATAATGCATGGGATACCTTCTTTTGCTTTCTCAAATGCTGCATATATCTCAAATGATCTGGCCATCGCAAAGCTTCCGGAGCTTATCAACATGCTTCTTGAGAAGGATAAGGACGTAAGCGGCATATGGAATGTGAATATCCCCGGATGTCCGGTAGAGAAATGCAGGGGTATCTTATGGGACAGAAAACCTGCGAAGATGCAGTTTTATGAGGACCATTATGATTCTTTGGAGACAGCAGAAGGGACAGAGCTTACCGTATCGGGCATACCCTTTGACGGAAGGCTTGATGATGACAGTGATATAGCGGCCCTGCAGCAGGATTATATATCCATTGGCAGGGTACAAAATATGGTGACAGGAGTGGACTATGATAAAAGATAAGGAACTGATGGGCTTTGCAATAGCGGCAAGGCATATGGCGTATGCACCCTATTCGGGATATCAGGTGGGGGCTGCACTTTTGACAGATGACGGTGATCTTTTTACCGGCTGTAATGTGGAGAATGCATCTTACGGTGCGACCAACTGCGCAGAGAGGACGGCAGTATTCAAAGCTGTGAGCGAGGGCAGGAGAAAGATTTCCTGTATCGCTATAGCAGGCGGCAAGGGTGATGAGCTTAACATGGCTTTTCCATGCGGAGTCTGCAGGCAGGTACTGAGGGAATTCTCGGATCCGGAAAAGCTTAAGATACTGGTGGGCACTTCATCAGAGGATTATAAAGAATACAGTCTGGCGGAACTTCTTCCGAACAGCTTTGGTCCGGAGGCGCTTGATTAAGATGGAACAGATAGTTGCTATTTTGGGAGTATTTGCGGCTGTTATTGCCGTGATAACTATTTTTGGCCTTCTGGAGCGCCGCAGATATACGGAATATATCAAAGGACGTATACGCAGGGAATACGGTAAATTTCAGGATAAGCCCATAACCCCGGAGCGTGCCGGATGCATACCGGCGTACTTTGAAAAGCACAGAACGGAAGATTCGATCGATGACATTACGGCATCGGATCTGGAGATCGACCGCCTTTTTACCGTGATGGATCTGACTTATTCTTCGGCAGGAGAGGAGTATCTGTATCACAGTCTCCGTACGCCTCTTTTTGATGAGGAAGAATTAAAGCGCAGGGACGAGCAGATAAAGTACTTTGACGAGCATAAGGAACAGAGGGAGAAGCTTCAGTATTTCTTTGCAGGCATGGGTAAGAGCCAGCGTTATTCACTCTATGATCATCTGGACTTTGCCGATACCCTGGAGGAAGATAAGACGCTGGGACTGCATTTTCTGGCACCGGTACTTCTGGCAGCAGCCATAGCCCTGGTTATTTTTAAGACAGAGGTCGGCATACTGGCGCTGATCGGCGCGGTCATATTTAATATGGCCTGGTATTTTAAGACCAAAGGCAAGATCACACCTTATATTGTTACGCTCAGGTTCATAATGAAGGATATACGATCCGGCAGTAAAGCCGCCCAGATGGACATTCCCTGCATTAAGCGTGAGCAGGAAGAGATCAAAGAAGCGCTTGAGGCGTTAAAGAGCTTTACCCGCGGAGCAGGCATTACTTTCAGGGGAGACAGCAGCACCGGGGATCCTTCGGAAGTAATGGCTGACTATCTTAATATGGTACTGCACATTGATGTTATCTGCTTTTATCATATGTTCAGGCAGATGCAGACCCATAAAGAGCCTATAGATAAGCTTCACGGCCTGCTGGGATATATCGAGATGCTGATCGCAGTGGCATCCTTCAGGCATGCATTGGGAAATGCAGTCTGTACTCCCGTATATGACGGCAGGGAAAAAGCCACAGAACTTTATCACCCGCTGATAGAAGATCCTGTCAAGAACTCTTATGAGCTTAACGGCTGCATGCTGCTTACCGGATCAAACGCATCAGGTAAGTCTACTTTCTTAAAGACCATGGCCATCAACCAGCTGCTGGGACAGTGCTATTATTTTGCATGTGCCGATGAGTTCCATACGGACATGCACAGGATATATACTTCCATGGCATTGCGTGATGATCTTGCCAGTGCGGAAAGCTATTTTATGGTCGAGATAAAAGCCATGAGACGTATACTGGAGGCTGCTTCGAAGCCCGGGGCAAAGATAGCCTGCTATGTGGATGAGGTGCTTAGGGGAACCAATACAGTAGAGCGTATAGCGGCCTCTACAGTAATCTTAAAATCCATGGCCGGACAGGATATCTTCGCGGCAGCAGCTACGCACGACATAGAGCTGACTGATCTGCTGAACGAAGTATACGAGAATTATCATTTTGAGGAAGAGATAAAGGACGGGGATGTACTCTTCAATTACAGACTGATGAAGGGCAAGGCAACATCCCGTAACGCTATAAAGCTGCTTTCGGTAATGGGCTATGATAAGAAGATCGTTTCGGATGCAGAGGCGCTTGCGGAAAGCTTTATGAAGGAAGGAGCCTGGACATGACAAAAGTGACTATATATACGGACGGTGCGGCAAGGGGGAATCCCGACGGCCCCGGAGGTTATGGGGCAGTGCTGCAGTTCACTGATTCAAAGGGTGTGCTGCACGAGCTGGAGCTGTCTGCGGGTTATAAGAAGACCACCAATAACCGCATGGAGCTGATGGCAGCCATAGCCGGACTTGAGGCACTGACAAAGCCCTGCGAAGTGGATCTGCACTCAGACTCAAAATATCTTGTAGACGCCTTCAACCAGCACTGGATCGATTCGTGGCTTAAGAAGGGCTGGAAGCGCGGAAAGAACGAGCCGGTAAAGAATATCGATCTTTGGAAACGTCTGCTCAAAGCCATGGAGAAACATAAGGTAACCTACATCTGGGTGAAAGGCCATGCAGGCCAGGAGATAAACGAGCGCTGCGATAAGCTGGCAACCTCCGCCGCCGACGGAGGCAATCTGCTGGATGATGTAGTTGATGAAGAATAAGTGAATCATTGTGGGCGATCCAAGCGTACCAGTTCCTGCTTAATGAGCGAAGCGAATTTAGCAGGACTGTATGCCGTAGCGGAGCGTGTCGAAGCAGGAGTACACATTCGGAAGCATTTTGCAGAATATTGGGGCATGCATAAAATCGCATCAGAAGGGAGTGTATCATGGGTAAAGGTAAGATCACGATGGAAGAGACCAAGAAACTGGGCTTCGGCCTTATGCGTCTGCCCAAGAAGGGCCTGGGCATTGATGTGCCCCAGACCGGCGAGATGGTGGACATGTTCCTGGATGCAGGCTTTACCTACTTTGACACGGCTCATGTATATCCGGGTTCGGAAGAGGCTACCGGAAAGGCTCTGGTAGCAAGACATCCAAGGGAGAGTTTCACCCTGGCTACCAAACTTTTTGCCATGCTGGCGCTTACGGAGAAGATGGCCAGACAGCAGTTTGAGACTTCCCTCACACGTATGGGCACGGACTATATTGACTACTATCTGCTCCATACGCTGATGGAGAATAATTATAAGAAATATGAAAAATTCCATCTTTGGGATTTTGTGAAAGAGGAAAAGGAAAAGGGACGTATAAGATATGCGGGCTTTTCATTCCACGACGGACCGGAGCTGCTGGAAGAGATACTTAAGGCACATCCGGAAGTGGACTTTGTCCAGCTTCAGATAAATTATGCCGATTGGGAAAATCCCCACGTTACATCAAGGGCTAATTATGAGATGGCGCGTAAGTACGGAAAGAAGATAGTGGTAATGGAGCCGGTGAAGGGCGGGGCGCTTGCCGATCCGCCAAAGGAGGTAAAGAAACTCTTTGACGAATATAATCCCGATGCTTCCTATGCTTCATGGGCGATACGTTTTGTAGCTTCACTGGAGGGGATACTGACGGTGCTCTCCGGCATGTCAAATACGGCGCAGATGAAAGATAATCTTTCTTATATGAAGGATTTTAAACCGCTTAACGAAGAGGAGCGTGTAATTATAAGAAAGGCCCAGGAGATAATGGGGCGCAGCGCGACCATACCCTGTACCGCATGTTCATATTGTACCAAGGGCTGTCCTAAACAGATACCCATACCGGATATCTTTGCGGCTATGAATAAGAGACTGGGTGACGGGCAGATGGCGGAAGCAAAAGCTGCCTATGATGAGATCACATCAAAAGGTCCCGGGGCTGATGCATGCGTAAGCTGCGGACAGTGTGAAAATGTCTGCCCGCAGCACATTAAGATAATCTCTGAACTGAAAAGGTGTAACGAAGCTCTGGGCTAAGCCTGCTGGCGTATTGCAGCAACGCGCAGATGTGAAGAAGGCGCGCAGAGCAGAAGTGATACCACAACACCGAAGAGAGCCTGAACGATCTCAAAAGGAAGTTTCAGCAAGGCGTATTCCGGGGTGGAGTATACAAAGGCACGTCCCAGCGTATATCCGATGACCATGATCACAGCCCCAAGGAGTACGCCTGTTGTCTGTGAAATTACGATGGCAACATGGGGATGTTTTTCACGCAGACTGCCGGTTGCAAACAGGCGGGAACTGCAAAGTGCGATAACAGCGGCCTGTATTCCGTGTGTAAAAAGTGACACGAACATTGAGGGGGGATTAAAGAAAAGATCTCCCAAAAAGGAACCGAATCCTCCCATGATAAAAGCTGCTACAGGATTACCTATTAAAATAGCTCCTGTACAGATGGCGGCATCGCAGAAGTAAAGATGGCCACCGGGCACAGGGATGCTGAACGTAGACAGTGCAACGGTGAGCGCCATAAATACTGCTGAGAGCGTTAGGGTCTTAACAGAGAAAGCATTCTTAGATGTATTCATTTATGACACCTCCTTTTCATTTTCAAGCGAGTATAGCATGTATCGTTTATGTATGCAAGTATTCTTATTAGAAGGGATTTTGTTAACCGATGATAACCGCAGCTTATCACGGACTTGTAAATGAATTCTTAAAGGATTATAATTTTCCACATTATGAAGAATGCAAACAGTAAAGGTATAAAATCATATATAGGGGATAAGGCTTTCTATAAGGCCATGCTGGCTGTTGCTCTGCCCATCATGGTACAGAACGGAGTATCAAATTTCGTAAGCCTCCTGGATAACCTGATGATAGGACATCTGGGAACCAATCCTTTGTCAGGCGTGGCTATATCAAACCAGCTTATGTTCGTCTTCTTTCTGCTGGTATTCGGCGCAACCGCCGGGGTGGGCATTTTTACCGCACAGTATCACGGCATGGGGGATGTAGAGGGTGTACGTTACACCTTCCGCGCCAAACTGATCATCAATACCGTGCTCTGTACGTTGTCGATACTGGTGTTTAAAGCTTTTGCCCCCCAGCTTATAGGCTTTTTCCTTAAAGGCGAAGGTACGCCTAAAGACAGAGTGGAGACGCTGTCAATAGGTATAGAGTATATGAATATGATGCTGATCGGTCTGATTCCGGTAGGAATTACCAATGCATATGCAGGTACGCTTCGTGATACCGGCCAGACCAGGGCGCCTATGATGTCGTCCATTATAGCCATATTTGTTAACCTGATCGGCAATTTCCTTCTGATCTATGGCTATCTGGGGCTGCCGGCAATGGGGGCAAAGGGAGCAGCGCTGGCAACAGTCATATCAAGATATGTGGAGCTGTTTGTTCTCATTATTTATACTGCTACTCACAGTGAACAGCATCCGTTTATAAAAGGTGCTTTCAGAAAGTTTTATATACCGGGTAAGCTTATGTTAAGATATCTCCTGAAGTCTCTGCCGCTTATGCTGAACGAGACGCTTTGGGCATCCGGACAGACATTCCTTAACCAGTGCTATTCGTACAGAAGCTTGAGCGCAGTGGCTGCTCTTAATATAGAGAATACCATCTGGGGGCTTCTGGGTGTCGCCTTTCTGGCTATGGGAGAAGCGGTTGGCATACTTGTCGGACAGGTACTGGGCAGCGGCGATATAGAAAAGGCAAAGGACCACGCAAAGAAGATGCGGGCGTTTACGGTGGCCTGCGGCACGGTATTCGGGATACTTATGATATTGATAAGTCCCTTTTTCCCGCTGCTGTATAATACAACGGATCTGATAAGACAGATGGCGGCCAAGCTGATCATTGTCTTCGGAGTGCTGATGCCGGTGTTTTCGTATACGCATGCTTCGTATTTTACGATACGCTCCGGAGGAAATACGCTTGTCACTTTTCTTTTTGACAGCTGTTTTGCCTGGATCATAGTAGCGCCCCTTGCGTATTTCCTGAGCCGGTATACGCAGATCGGCGTGGTAATGATGGTCATCATAGTGCAGGGCACGGAAATAGTTAAGGCGATGATAGGCGGCGCTGTTGTCATCAGCGGCGTCTGGGCAAAAAATATCGTCAAACAGTAGAAAGGGGGACGGACTCATGCCTTTTGTTAAAGCGATATGCACCAATTGCAGCGGGATCCTGGAGGTGGATAACAGCAGGGAAGCAGCGATCTGTCCTTTTTGCGGAACTCCTTATATAGTAGAAAAGGCGATACAGCAGTATTTTACCGTTGTAAACAATAATAATCATATCGAGCATGCAACATTTGTGAACGGTTTTAATGAGGAGCGTTATCTCGAAAACGGTATCATGCAGCTTAAATTAAAGCAGTATGACGATGCTGCTGACACCTTTAAGAGGATGTCCAAGGATTATCCGGGAAACTGGAAGGCCTGGTATGGTATAGCGCTTACGGATTTTTACCGTCACCCCGGAAGCGAGCTTAAGCTGAGCGAAGAAGAGCGCAGACTGATCCCAACGGAGATACGTGCACGTATAGAAAATGAAAGCATTTCGACGATAGCATATAAACTGACCCGTCTTAAAGAGATCGATGAAGAGATAGCAGGGCTTGAAGAATCCGTGGAGCGGGGAAAGAGACGCAGCAGTGCCCAGAGGGAGTTCCTTGACGGAGCGGATAAGCGTTTCAGGAAGAATAACGGAGAGCTTATGCTGATGGTGGGAGCAGTGTTGCTTATGCTGATCATCATGGGCGTATCCCTGCTGCTGGAGGCATACATCATCACTGTCATAGCGGCGCTGGGATTATCGATAGGCCTGGTACTGCTGTTCAGGAACGGCCTGGCGCTTATGTGGGTCCATGACCGCAGACAGGCTTCGAAGGATGCAAAACATTTCAGCACCATGCTGCGCACAGAAGAATATGAAACGGCACAGCTGGGGGCGAAGATCAGTAAGAGGATCGAAAAAAGGGAACGCTTAAGTGTAGAAGTGAAGTCGGCCCTTGAAAATGAAGGAGTTCTTTCGGTTGCAGACTATTACTTCTCTATATTGGAAGAAGGAAAGCACTGAGCGTATTTTGACCGCAAAGGAAAATATGGTATAATACAGATATGGCAAAATATCATCTTACTGCCAGGGCAATGGAGCTGTCGGAGGATATAGCGGCATTTCTTGAGCAGGTTAAAAAGATCAAAGCTGATGAAAAGATGCAGTTATCGCTGCTGATCGTGAAGGCACAGATGCTCAGGGACAGGGGAACTCTGCTGGTAAAAGATCTGGATGAAGCAGCGCAGAGTCATCCGGATATCAGCCTGACGGCATCGCAGATAGCTGCTTCGGTAAGCAATGAGATGAAGGCGCTGGACGGAGTGGCAGAGGCTCTTAAGTGTGCGGACAGAACAGGGGCACTGCTTAAGGAGGCTGTGGCACAGGCGGCTTTAGAGGAACTAAAGAGGAGAATACATGCGTAGAAGGATTAAAGTAAAAGCATTTGATATCATATTGCCGCTGGCGGTGCTGGTCCTTGGAGGCATTCTTCTGGGCTGGTTTCTTAACTATGATGAGGTCGTTATGTATGACGGCATCAGACATTTCCGGCTGGTAAGGAATATTCTGGGTATCGGTTGCGGAGCATGTTTTGCAGCTACGGTCATATATTATATTGTCAGAATAGCCGGAATTAAGAGGATACTGGAAAGACAGGCTCTGGCAGATCACGAGATGGAAGCGGCACAGTACAGCGCTCGCAGACAGAGAGCCAAGCTTTCCGTTGACGGGCAGATGGATGCCACGGCGGTAAGAGCTCTTCTGGAAGACCAGACCAAGGGAAAGTGGGCCTTTCTGTATGAGAGCATCTACGGCTGCGTGGAACAGATGGAGCAGATGGACAGTTATCAGGCCAGACTGGATAAGCTTCTGGATGACAACGGGGCAGAGGCGCTTAAAGATACGGGAGAGATACTTGACCAGGTGGAACAGTATCTTTGCAGGAACGTGAGGAGCGCACTCAATTTCATGGCGGTAGCGGACGATGACGCCAAGGATAAGGTTAAGGAAAAACTTGACAGTTGTAAAAGCGAGAATAAGAAACTGCTGGAACAGACCAGGGATTTTGTTTATGCCATGGCGGAGTTCTTAAATAAACAGGGCGGGCAGACAGATACACGGTTACTGGAATCGTACAGGACAACATTATTGTCAACGATCAAGGAGGATATATTATGAAAAAAGGGTTTATCAAACGGATAATATCGGGCTTTAGCGCAGCTATGTTCATATCCGCCACGGTGCTTACCGGCTGCGGAAGAACCGGATCGGGCGTATATACCGAAGCCGAAGAAACATTAAGCGAGGAAGAAGCAACATCCGAGCTTAATTCACTTATGAAGAAGATCAATGTCAGCACCACCGAGAATCCCCAGATGGATATCTACTTTGATGATCTTTCCGAGACAGCGGCACTGGCAGATATAGATACCTTCCCTATCAGGGAGCAGGGAAAAGGCCAGATAGATCTGGAAATTGCAGCAGCTACGGAATTCAGTGCTGATGCTCCCGATGACTGGCTGATAGCTGTGGCCAAGAGCTTCAATAAAGCCGGTTATACGGTAGATGGCAAGAGTGTATCCGTTTCCATAAGAAAGATCACTTCCGGTGAGGCTGTTACTTATATAAATGCGGGCATCTACCAGCCCCAGATCTTTGTCCCCAGTAATTATGCCTGGGGCATGATGCTGGAAGCTTCCGGCGTGGGTATCGAGAAGATCGAAGACAGGATAGCGGGAAATACCGCAGGTCTTTTGATAAGTAAGGACGTTTATAATGATTTTACAGGCAAGTACGGTGAGGCAACCGTAGGTAATGTGCTTAAGGCAGCGAATGCAGGAGACATAGTTTTTGCATATACCAATCCCTATACCTCCAGCACCGGCCTTAACATCCTGACCTCCATGCTGGCAAGTTTCGATCCTTCGGATCCTCTTTCAGACAAGGCCAGTGAAGCATTGCTTGAGTACCAGAAGAATTCACCCCCTGTTGCTTATACCACTGCCGTACTTCGTAATTCAGCAAAGAAGGGCCTTGTAAACGCTATGGTAATGGAAGAGCAGGCTTATGTGAATACTCCCGAGCTCAAAAGCTATGAGTATATCCCTGCAGGCATAAGACATGATCATCCCGTTTATGTTTTTGACTGGGACAGCGATGCGGAAAAGCAGGCAGCAGAGATATTCGTTGAATACTGCAAGAATCCCGAAAACCAGCGCCTGGCTACCGAGAAGGGATTTAACCGTCATGATGATTATGTATCCCAGGATCCCGGAATGACAGGAACGGATTATATATCTGCCCAGAAGATCTGGAAGCAGAATAAGAACGGCGGACGTCCTGTTGTGGCAGTGTTCATTGCCGATGTTTCAGGCTCTATGGATGGTGAACCCCTTAATTCACTTAAAGAGTCCCTGATCAGTGCTTCTTCCTACATTGGTTCGGAGCATTATATCGGACTTGTAAGCTATTCGGCGCGCGTAAAGATAAACCTGCCCATAGCACAGTTTGATGATAAGCAGAGGGCATATTTCTCAGGAGAAGTAAAAGGACTTTCGGCCGGCGGATCAACTGCAACCTATGATGCGGTGCTGGTAGGTGTAGATATGCTGGAGCAGGCACTTAAGGACATACCCGATGCAAAGCCCATGCTTTTTGTGCTGACGGACGGTGAGCAGAATGAAGGCTTCGAGCTGGACCGTATCAAGGGTATCGTTAGCGGCTTCGGAATTCCGGTATATACCATAGCTTATAACTATAAGGATAACGGCGAGCTGGAGACCCTTTCCGGGCTCAATGAAGCCGCTACGATAAAGGCCGGCAGCGATGATATAGTGAACCAGCTGCGTAATCTCTTTAACGTTCAGCTGTAAAAAAGCTGCATACCGAAAAATACAGATAAGGCATTAATGCAAAAAACCTTCCCTTGCGGGAAGGCTTTTTGTTGAGGGGGAGTTATGAAAAGCCCTTATAAACCGATAGAACCGGTATATACGGGAATCTCATCTTGAGCTTTGCTGACTGCTTCTTCAAGAGTCAGCCCATGGAAGTATCCGGCGGCGAAATTTCTTCCGGATTTTTTATCGTCAATGAAAGCACCTACGACCACGCCGGGAAGAGAACTTTCAGGAGCGTTGGGGGCGTGAGGCCCGCCAAGGTCGGTGCGGCACCAGCCGGGATCGGTGATGTTTATGCATACATCCGTTCCGTTATATTTTGATGCCAGATCCATGGTTACTTTATCAAGGGCCGCCTTGCTGGCAGAATAGCCTGCCTGCTCGGGCTCTAAGCGTATGCCGCTGGTAGTATTGACTATTCGGCCGAATCCTCTTGCTTCCATTTTGGGAAGGAAGTGGTAGACGATCATCATGGGAGCTATGGTATTTATCTTAAAGCTCTCTTCGTAATCCGAAGCGGGAGTGGTAAGATATTCGGTCCTGTAGGCGATCTGTATGCCGGCGTTGTTCAGAACGATATCTATATCGATCCCTAATGCGTCAATTTCTTCCAGCATTTTTTCGACCTGCTTAAGGTCGGAAAATTCTGCGCCTACGGCATAAGCGTTAACGCCAAGGGCTTTAACTTCGGCCAGGACCTTATCGCAATGAGCGGCAGTCCTTCCCTGCAGGACGAGATTGCAGCCACGCTCTGCCATAAAAAGGGCGGCACCGTGTCCTATGCCTCTTGCTGCTCCTGTTATAAAAGCCCAGCGGCCTTTTACATCTATCATTTCAGTCCTCCGAAACCCATGTTGTCTTATTTGTTGAATGCTTTCTTTGCATTCTCTAAAGTCTCTATCACTTTATCGCACCAGCTGTCGAATTCCGGATCATCATTCTGGAATTCGGGATGATCCAGCACGTATTTTACGGTCAGCTTTATGCCTTCTTCGGCAGAGACAGTTGCCTTAAAGTCAGGCACCAGTTTTTTGACTTTGCTGTTATCGAAGATTACGGTGTTTGCCTTATCGCCTATCAGGCTGCCGGTAAAATCGTAATCGCTCATATCGGCAAGCATCTGTGAAGATACGTAATAGGGCTTTAACTCTACGCCCAGTGCATCCGCGATGGCTTTATATATGCGGTTCCAGCTGATGCTTTCATCGGTGGTTATCTGGAAAGCTTCTCCGATAGCAGCGGGATTGCCGATCAGGCCTGCATAAGCTTTTGCAAAGTCGCTGTTATGGGTTATGGTCCAGAGAGAAGTGCCGTCGCCGTGGATTATTACAGGCTTGCCTTCTTTTATACGCTTGACCACCTGCCAGCTGCCGCCGTTTCCGTGCACGCCCAGAGGAACGCTTCGTTCATCATAGGTGTGGCTGGGACGAACTATCGTTACCGGGAAACCGTCTTTTTTGTATCTTTCCAGCAGATATTCTTCACATGCTATCTTGTTCCGCGAATATTCCCAATAAGGATTGACCAGCGGAGTTTCTTCTGTGATCACATGATTCTTTGGCGGCTTCTCATAAGCAGAAGCGGAGCTTATATAAATGAACTGCTTCGTTTTATCCTTAAAGAGCCTGTAGTCGCGTTCAAGCTGCTCCGGAACAAAACCTATGAACTCACCTACGCAGTCGAATTCCAAGCCCTTAAGTTTTTCTGCGGTCTCTTCTTCATTATTGATATCCGCGATGATGGTTTTCACATTGGCAGGGAGACCGGTATTGCGGTTACCTCTGTTCAGCAGATAAAGATCTTCGCCTCTTTCGGCCAAAAGCTTTGTTATCGCCATGCTGATGGTACCGGTTCCGCCTATAAACAATATCTTCATCAGAACTTCCTCCCTGTCAGAACGATGGAAAACTGTAACGCTGAATGCACGATACCATTTCGTAAAAAAGAAATCAATGGCCTTGGGCATATGTTGGAGATAAATACAATTTCTGTGCAAAAAAGTTATATTGAGGGGGTAAAAAGCTGATCGTAATTCATTAGCACTCACCTCTTGACAGTGCTAACAACGGGTGATATAGTAGTATCCGTAAGGCGATAGTGCCATATACAGTATGCAGATGCAAAGGGAGGTGAAGCTATATGAACATTCAGAAATTTACACAGAATTCGATACAGGCAGTCAATGACTGCGAAAAACTGGCCGTGGAGTACGGCAATCAGGAGATAGAACAGGAGCATCTGCTTAATGCACTGCTTGGGCTGGATGAATCCCTCATCTTAAAACTCGTGGAGAAGATGGAGATCAACACCGAGCACGTTAAGGACAGGGCGCTGCAGGCTCTCAAAAAGAGGGTTAAGGTACAGGGCGGCGATCTGCGTATCGGAGCGGATCTAAATAAGGTGCTGATCAGTGCGGAGGATGAGGCTAAGGCCATGGGCGATGACTACGTTTCGGTAGAGCATCTGATGCTGGCAATGATAGCCCATCCCAATAAAGAGATAAAGGCGCTGTTTACCGAATACGGTTTTACCAGGGAGCGTTTTCTTATGGCTCTCCAGACCGTAAGGGGCAACCAGCGTGTGACCAGCGATAATCCCGAGGCAACCTATGATACCCTCGAAAAATACGGGCAGGACCTGGTGGAGAAGGCAAGAAAGCAGAAGCTGGATCCCGTTATAGGCCGAGATGCGGAGATACGTAATGTTATCCGTATCCTTTCAAGAAAAACGAAGAATAACCCGGTACTTATCGGTGAACCCGGCGTAGGTAAGACTGCCGTAGTCGAAGGCCTGGCACAGCGTATAGTCCGCGGTGATGTCCCCGGCGGCCTTAAGGATAAGAAGATATTCGGCCTGGATATGGGTGCCCTGGTAGCAGGCGCAAAGTACAGGGGCGAATTTGAGGAACGTCTCAAAGCTGTACTTGAAGAAGTAAAGAAGAGTGACGGCCAGATAATCCTTTTTATAGATGAGCTGCATACCATAGTGGGTGCTGGCAAGACCGACGGTGCACTGGATGCGGGCAACATGTTAAAACCCATGCTGGCCAGAGGCGAGCTGCACTGCATAGGTGCCACCACTTTGGATGAGTACAGGAAATATATAGAAAAGGATCCGGCTCTTGAGAGACGTTTCCAGCCTGTGCAGGTGGATGAGCCCACAGTTGAAGATACCATATCCATATTGCGTGGACTTAAGGAAAGATACGAAGTCTATCACGGCGTAAAGATACTGGATAATGCGCTGGTCAGTGCTGCAATGCTTTCCAACCGTTATATCACCGACCGTTTCCTGCCGGATAAGGCTATAGACCTTGTTGATGAGGCCTGCGCATTGATAAAGACCGAGCTGGACACCATGCCTACCGAGCTTGATGAAGCTTCCCGCCGAATCATGCAGATGGAGATAGAAGTGGCAGCCCTTAAGAAAGAAGACGATAACTTAAGCCGTGAGCGCCTTGAAGACCTGCAGAAGGAACTGGCCGGAGAGAAGGAAGAATTCGAAAAGGCCAAGGCCCAGTGGGAGAACGAAAAGGCGGCTGTGGATAAGGTTTCAAAGATCCGTGAGGAGATAGAAGCAGTAAATAACGAGATCCAGATAGCACAGCGTGAGGGCAATTACGAAAAGGCCGGAGAGCTTTCCTACGGTAAACTGCCCGAACTTAAGCGTGCCCTTGAGCAGGAAGAGGAGAGCGCCGGTAAGAAAGAAAACCGTCTGGTGCATGAGAACGTATCCGATGAGGAGATAGCCCGTATCATATCACGCTGGACCGGTATACCCGTAAGCAAGCTTAACGAGAGTGAGCGTAACAAGACCCTGCATCTGGATGAGGAGCTGCATAAACGTGTAATAGGCCAGGATGAGGCTGTTACCAAGGTAAGCGAGGCCATAATCAGATCAAAGGCCGGCATTAAAGATCCTTCCAAACCCATAGGTTCATTCTTATTCCTTGGACCTACCGGCGTAGGTAAGACGGAGCTGGCTAAATCCCTGGCAGCGACGCTGTTTGACGACGAGAGCAACATGGTCCGTATCGATATGAGCGAATATATGGAGAAACATTCCGTATCAAGACTGATCGGAGCGCCTCCGGGATACGTGGGTTATGATGAAGGCGGCCAGCTTACCGAGGCAGTACGCCGCAAGCCTTATTCCGTAGTCCTCTTTGATGAGGTGGAGAAGGCTCACCCCGATGTATTTAACATATTGCTGCAGGTACTGGATGACGGACGTATCACGGATTCCCAGGGCCGTACCGTGGATTTTAAAAATACCATACTTATCATGACCTCCAACATAGGTTCCCAGAGCCTGCTGGAAGGCATAGATGATGACGGCAATATCACACAGGAGGCCCAGGACGCCGCAGAGGCACAGCTTAAGCTGCACTTCAGACCGGAGTTCCTGAACCGTCTGGACGAGATCATCCTCTTTAAGCCTCTGACCAAGGATAACATAGGCGGCATAGTAAACCTGATCATGAAGGATCTGAATGCACGTCTTTCCGAAAGGGAGATAAGCGTGGAGCTTTCAGATGATGCCCGCAAGCTCGTAGTAGATGAGGGCTACGATCCCATCTACGGCGCAAGACCGCTTAAGCGCTACATCCAGAAGACTGTTGAGACCTTAGCCGCCAAGCTGATCCTTTCCGGCAGCATCTCACAGGGCGACACTATACTGATCGAGGCCGCCGGCGAAGACCTTAAGGCTGTGAAGAAATAAACACCGTGAAGTATCACGGTCAGGGGGGCACACGCAGTCTTCCTTCGCTGTGCCTCCGCACTAAATTCGCGCACCCTGCCCTGAAACCGACTTGCCCCTTGAAACTCACTTGCTCACGCTAATTGCGTGAGCTGCGTTCAAACAGTTCTGCGGGGCAAGGTTGGGCAGGGCACGCTTATTAAGTGCTGCGGCAACGCTCAGTCAGAGCTGCGTGTGCCCCACTGACCGGATCATTCACAGCGGTTTCGGCTTGTGTGCGTTCGCCGTCGGCAATCACCGAAAATGATTTAACACTACCTGTTTAAGGTAGTGTTTTTTTATGCTATAATCTTGCGTGTGAAAAAACAGCGTGTGAAAAAATATATATTGTTATCAGTGTTTATCTGCATGTCTATTATCCTGGGCGCCTGCAAGAAGCAGGTAGTCCTTACCACAGGTTTCTGGGAAGATGAGATATTCCGTGTGGAGGACAGCCATTGCGTAAAGGCAGAGGTAATGGTCTATCTGTATAATTTCCACGAGCAGTACGAAAATTCTTTTGGCGGCGGTATATGGTCGGCGGGCGGCTCAGCTGTGGATCTTAAGCAGAATCTGAAGCAGACCGTTCTGGCCAGGCTGGCAAAGATCAAGCTTATGAATATCATGGCCGAACGTTACCAGGTGACACTTTCCGATGCGGATAAGGCGAAGGCACAGCAGGCTGCCGGCGTGTATTATGCATCGCTGACGCCCGAAGAACTGGGGATGATGAGCGGCCTTACCGAAGAGATGACAGCAAAAATGTACGAGGAATATGCGGTGGCGGGTCTTCTGTATGATAAGCTGACAGAGGGCGTCGATACCGAGATAAGCGATGATGAGGCAAGAGTAGTCAGGCTTCATCAGATTGCGCTGCTGAAAGAAAAGCAGGACGAAAACGGTAATGTTGTCCGTTCGAATGAGGCTGAGCTTCAGGTAAGGGCGGCGATGATCATGGAGCGTCTGCAGGAAGGGGAAGATTTTGATACACTGGCATATTCGTATAATGATGCGGCAGAGATAAGTATAGATATGGTCAAGGGGGAGAAGGATGCCGCGGTGGAAGCTCTCTGTTTTGCCTTGTCCGAAGATGAGATCGGCGGTCCTGTTTCCGGAGGAGACGGAGTATATATCTTTAAGTGCATAAGCACCTATGACCGGCAGCAGACGGAAGAAAGAAAGCTTAAACTGGCAAATGAGAGAAAGAAGGAGAACTTCGATGCACGATACGAGGAATTCGCATCAGGCATGGAGATATATTTAAATGAGGATCTCTGGAACAGCGTTACTCTGGAGAACGTCAGCGATAAGGGCAAAACGGATTTTTTTGAGATATATGAAAGGTTTTTCGGAAAATGATCTGCAGCCTGGCTTATCATGTTCCGGATAAGGGGGAGATGAATGAATAAAAGAATAAAACAGATCCTGTCTCTGATAATTGCCGGCAGTCTTTTATTATCAGCCTGCGGCACAGAGGAAGGAACAACCGGGGCAAAGAAACCGGATATCACCGATGAAGGGTATATAGATACCCTTACTCCTAAGAACGATTTCTACGGATATATAAACGCGCATAGTCTGATGGAAATGGATCTGGATGGAAAATCAGCCAGGGGAACTTTGTATGATCTTGGGGATGAGGTCAGTGAGCAGCTGAACGATATAATAGATGAGATAGCGGCCTCTGATGAAGCATACGCGCCCGGAAGCAATGAACAGCTGATACATGATCTTTATCATCAGGCCTATGATTTCTTTGAGGACGGATCCGGGATGGAAAAGAAGGATCTGGTCCTTGTCGACGGCATTATAGAAAAGATCGAAGCCGTGTCCACTACAGAAGAACTCTTTAATGTATGGTCGGAAATGACCGCTGATTACGGCATTTATCCGGTTATAGGCTGTGCGGTAAATGATAATATCTATGATATCAATGAAAAGGTTTTTACCATAGCCTGTCTTTTCCCTGTTGATCTGGAAAGTATCAAGCAGAGCGAGATCAAGGCCATATCATACAGGGATTCCTATGTTGACAGATTTAAACGCTTTGGCATAAACGGGGAAGAGGCCAAGCAGCGTGCGATGGATATGCTTTATGCCTTCTTTGAGATCGCGGGGCATACTGATCTGGCGTATGCGAAAGGCGATAAAGAACTTGAGGATTGCTATAATCTGTTTTCAGAAGATGAAGTAAAGGATCTGATAGGAGCAGACTGGTATTACAGGCTGCTGGAATGCGTGGGCATGAAGGGAAGGACCATGGGCAAGGTACTTGTGCCTGATCCCGAACAGGTGCAGTGCGTTTTGTCACTTATGGATGAGGAGCATCTGCGTGTCTGGAAGGACTGCACTCTGATGAGCATCATGGAACAGAGCGACGCCTTTCTTCCCGCCAAATATAATCTTTCTACGCCGGCGGAAGCTACCAGCCAGAGGATCGCCAGATATTATGTGAAAACATATCTGGAAAAGCAGCTGGCGGAGATCTATGCCGAAAGGTATTTTGATGAGAATAAGAGAGAATATATCAGAGAGCTTTGCAGCGAGATAAGGGATGAGTATTACGTTCTTATAAACAATGCGGAATGGCTCACGGAGGAAGGCAGGGCGATACTGTGCCGTAAGCTTGATACCATGAAGTTTTATATAGGCTGCGGGGAGCCTCATACCGTCGATCCCAAAGACGCGGAGCTTATCGGCGATACCATGCTGATGACCTATTATAACTTTCAGAAGAAGGCTATAGCGGAGATTGTCGGTTCGATGGACGATCAGGGAGAATTGGATCCCTTTGATGATATGAGTGCGTCAACCGTTAATGCCTGCTATGTTGCTGCGGGGAATTATGTGATCATTACAGCGGCAATACTTAACGAGCCTGTTCTGGATATGAACGCCGACCGTGCCCATAATCTGGGCTATATAGGCGCCATAATAGGGCATGAGATATCTCATGCTTTTGACAGTTACGGGATAAAGTACAATGAACTCGGCAATTATGATCCTGACCAAATGCCGGAAGAAGATATCAGGGCGTTTAAGGAACTGCAGGAGAAGGCGATAGAGTATTATAACGGTTTTACGGTGCTGAGTGCCCATGTAAAGGGCAAGCTGACCCTGGGTGAGAATCTAGCCGATATCAGCGGCGTGCAGTGCATGCTTGCATTAGCCGGCAGCAGGGAAGAACAGAAGAAATTCTTTGAGAGTTACGCCGAATACTGGAAGAAGCTGACCCTGGATACTTATGCGAAAGATCTTCTGAAAGTGGATGAGCATGCTCCTTCTTCAGTGAGGGTGAACGCCGTGGTAGCTTGTTTTGATGAATATTATGATATCTATGATGTTACGGAGGGCGATCCCATGTATATAGCTCCCGAAAACAGGATAAGGAGGTGGTGAGATGCTCCTTAAATATACGCTTAAAAACATCTTTCAAAAACCCGGAAGACTTATCGTCCTGATGCTCTGTCTTATAGCTGCATGTTTCTTCGGTTTCCTTGCGGTTGATTTCGGAGGATCTCTGAAAAATATCGTCGGTTCATTATATACCGGCAATATGGGGAAAACAGACTATATACTGATCTCTCTGTCGAAGGAAGGCATAGAGGGTGAGGATTTCAGCGGAGCGGGCCCGGTCAATATGTGCTACCGCGCCTACAGGATAAAGACGGAAACGGAAAGACGCGAGAAGGATTACAGCTATGCGATATCGACAGAGGCGCATTACTGGTTTTTCGGCGATCACGAAAAAGCTGTTGAGATGGGAGTTTGTCCTGCAGGTTCGGATCCGGGATTGGGAGAAGCTTTCATAGGGAAAGAATACAGCGAGGAATTCGGGATAAAAGAAGGCGATACCGTGACCCTTAAAAATACTGATAACGAAGATGTAGAGTTTAAGGTGACAGGTATTGTTGAGGAGATAGGAGCGCTTAAAGACGGATACTCCGGCATAATTTCGAAGGAGTCTGCATATCAGTTACTGGGGTATAAGAATTTCAAACAGGCGTATCTGGATCTTCTGAATGACAACTATGATGAATTCGAAGAGTATATGCAGAAAGAGCATCCGGGCATCACTGTCATAACGGCATACGGAGATGAGGCTGTTCTTAACATGCTGACTAATCTCTCCTATATCGTGTACCTGCTGTTTGTGCTGGTATTTGCCCTGGTGATTTTTGTCACCATAAGCTTTACCGAAAAGATACTGACCGAAAGAATGTCCGTTATAGGCACGCTGAGGAGTATCGGCATGTCCATGAAAAGGACTACCTTCATACTGCTTTTTGAGAATGTGATCTACGGTCTGGCCGGAAGCGGACTGGCACTGATATTTTACCTTATCTTCAGGAAGATTATGGAAAATTCGCTGTCGGAGGAAACCATGGGTACGGGACTCGGGCACATTAACATACCTCTTTTCCTGCTGGTGATAGCGGGAGCCGTACTCATACAGATACTGATCCCGCTTAAGGAAGTGCTCAAGGCGGTAAAGACCTCTATAAGGGATATTATCTTTGAGAACAGGGATACGGAATGCAGGATATCCATAAGAAAGACCATTGCGGGCTATGTTCTTATCGTCGCAGGATCTGTAACGGGACTCTGCGTAGATAACATCGTGCTGGATATCATCTGCATATTGCTGATCATAGTGGGCGGCGGAATGTGCATACAGTTTACGGTACGGTTCCTGACAGAAAAGCTGGCGGTACTGTTCGGTAAGATAAGGATGCCTGTGGCGGAACTGGCAGCCCTGGAATGCGGAACTAAAAAGACCAATGCCGGCAATGCTGTTCTGACCATTGTAGCGGTAACGGCTTCCATAGCGGTATTTGTAATGGGCAGTTCAATGATCTATGCAATGAACAAGCCTGAGTATGATACGGATGTAGTTATAACCGACATATTTGAAAGCAGAGCCGATGACTATGCTTACCTTGATGAATATGAGAGCATCACCGAGAAGGAGTTTTATTACAACACATCTGAAAGTATCAGATACGGCAGCAGTGAAGATGAGTTCTTCAGTATCTGGGCGCTGCCTGAGACGGATCAGTATATTGCCTTCGGAAAACTGCCGGATGAGCTGGCTGATGATGAGATGTTTATCAATGTAACAGCGGCGCAGACCATGCATGTTAAAGTCGGTGATACGATAAATATCAGGTTTCACAGCGACGGTCTGTTCCCTAAAGACCTGATGATGAGAGTGGCCGGGATAAGTGAAGAGGATAAGTTTGGTGAAGGCGCGATGATCATGATCAATGCGAAAAACTATAAAGAGCTTTATGATGATGATATCGGCATGATACTTATCAGATCCACAGATCCGGATAAACTTGTGCATCAGCTTGAAGCTGCCCTGACAGATGGCGAGGTCGTGAAGAGCAATACAAAGCTGATCGTGGAGACGGAGGAGGATAACAAGGATATAAACCTGATCCTCTATATGATCACCCTGGCTGCAATGGGGCTTACACTGGTAGGAATTTCCGGAAATCAGGTGATGGGTTTTATAAGCCGCAAGAAAGAATACGCCATGCTTCATTCCACAGCCTGCTCGCGAAAAAAGATCATAAGGATGATACTTGCAGAAAATGCGATGCTCTTTGGTATTTCGGTAGTATCGGCGGCAGTGATAGCAATTCCGGCAGTACTGCTGATATCAAAGGTATTCAGGCTGACAAATCTGGGAATGATCATGGAGGCGCGTTTTGATACGCTGGCGGGATGCGCGCTGCTTTTGTGGCTGATCACCATGCTTACGGCACGCACACCCATAAGAAGTCTTAAGAAGATGAACACCGCAGTTGAGATGAAGTACGAATAACAGGAGGAGTATATATATGGAACCCATTTTAAAGGTTGAAAACGTAAGCAAGGCATTCGGATCGGGAGAGACTTATTTAAAGGTTCTGGATGGGATAGATCTTGAGGTACACAAGGGTGAGTTCGCTTCGCTGATGGGCGCATCCGGCAGCGGAAAGTCAACGCTTCTGTACATAATCGGCGGACTGGATATCGCCTACGAAGGTAATATCTATATATGCGGACAGAAGATGACGGGGATGAAAGATGAGGAACAGTCTGCGCTGCGTCTTTCCAAGATCGGTTTTATCTTCCAGTTCTATAATCTGGTGCAGAATCTTTCGGTAGAAGACAATATACTGCTTCCCATTAAGATGGCAGGCAAGGTGGTGGAAGGCTACAAGGAGAAACTGGACGAGATCCTGGAGGTTACAGGCCTTAAAGAAAAGAGAAAGAATAAACCGGCGGAACTTTCCGGCGGACAGCAGCAGAGGGTATCCATAGCCAGGGCTGTTATGGCTGAACCGGAGCTTTTGCTGGCGGACGAACCTACAGGTAATCTGGACAGCAAATCGACCACGGAGATAATGGAACTGTTCAAGAGGCTTAATGAGGAAAAGGGCCTGACTATCCTGCAGGTAACCCATTCATCGGAGACGGCGGAGTACGGAAAACGGATCATAAGACTTGCAAACGGAAAAGTAGCCGGATAGGAAAAGATGATAACTGATGCATATGCTGTTAGCACTCAATAAAATTGAGTGCTAATTTTTTCTTGACTTTTCTCCTGCGTGGAATTATACTTTTTCTTATCTAAGTAATAACGATCACAGAAAGGAAGTGCATAGAAATGGCAGCAAAACAGGGAAATCTTTCCATTAACAGTGAGAATATCTTTCCTATCATCAAAAAATGGCTGTATTCCGACCATGATATCTTCTACAGGGAGCTGGTGAGCAACGGCTGTGACGCCATCACCAAATTAAAGAAACTTGAGATGATGGGTGAGTATACCCTTCCCGAGGGTTATAAGCCCAAGATCACTGTTGAGGTAAGTCCCGAGGACAAGACCATCCGTATAGTCGATAACGGACTGGGCATGACAGCAGAGGAAGTTGAGGAGTATATCACACAGATAGCTTTCTCCGGCGCTACGGACTTTATCGAGAAGTATAAGGATAAGGCAAACGAGGACCAGATCATCGGCCATTTCGGACTTGGTTTTTATTCCGCTTTCATGGTATCCGAGGTCGTAGAGATAAATACTCTTTCCTATAAAGAAGGTGCAAAGGGCGTACACTGGAGCTGCGACGGCGGTACCCAGTATACAATGGAAGAATGCGACCGCAGCGAAGTAGGTACAGAGATAATCCTTCATGTTACCGAAGACTGCCTTAAGTTCTGTAATAAATATGAGGCAGAGGAAGTGCTGAAGAAGTACTGTTCCTTCATGCCTTACGAGATCTATCTTGAGAAGAAGGGCGAGGAGCTGACCCAGACCATCGATGAGGATGAGAAGGAAGATACCGATGTTGTCATCGAGGAGATCGTTCCCGAAAAGAAGGAAGATGATAAGGAAGAGCCTAAGAAGCGCCTTAAGATCAAAAAGCGCCCCGAGGCTCTGAATGATACTACGCCTCTCTGGTCAAAGCATCCCAACGACTGCACAAAGGAGGAGTATCAGGACTTCTATCGCAAGGTATTCCATGATTATAAGGAGCCTCTCTTCTGGATACATCTGAACATGGATTATCCTTTTAACTTAAAGGGTATACTTTACTTCCCGAAGATCAATATAGAGTTCGAGTCTCTTGAAGGCGTTATCAAGCTCTATAACAATCAGGTGTTCATCGCGGACAACATCAAGGAAGTCATCCCCGAATATCTGATGCTCTTAAAGGGCGTTATCGACTGCCCGGATCTGCCGCTTAACGTTTCCAGATCCGCACTGCAGAATGACGGTTTTGTTAAAAAGATATCCGAGTATATCTCAAAGAAGGTGGCAGATAAGCTTTCCGGAATGTGCAAGACCGAGCGTGAAGAATACGAGAAATACTGGGATGACATCAGTCCTTTCATTAAATACGGCTGCTTAAAGGATGATAAGTTCTGCGAGAAGATGACGGATTATATCCTCTTTAAGAATCTGGACGGCAAATATGAGAGCCTGCCCGAGTGCCTGGAAGTTAAGCCCATCGATACCGGCGACGGTGAAGAAAAGGCAGAGGATCAGGACGGCAACAAGGTTGAGGCCGAGGTCGTAGAAGATACGGCTGAAGAGGAAAAGACCGAAGGCGCAGAAGAAGAGAAGAAGGATAAGAAGGTCTACTATGTGACCGATGAGCAGCAGCAGAGCCAGTATATAGCGATGTTTAAGAAGGCAGGCAAGGACGCCGTAGTGCTCAAGGATCAGATCGACCAGCCTTTCATCACACAGCTCGAGAGCAAGAACGAGGGCGTGAAGTTCATGCGTATAGATGCGGATCTTACAGATGACTTTAAAGCCAAGACCAGCAAGAAGGCCCAGGAAGAGCTTGATGCCCAGACCGAGGAGCTTTCAAAGATCTTCAAGAAGGCTATCAAGAAGGATAACCTGGCTGTCAAGGTTGAGAAACTTAAGAACAAGGATATCTCCTCCATGATAACCGTATCCGAAGAGACCCGCCGTATGCAGGATATGATGAAGATGTACTCCATGCAGGGCCTCAATATGGGCGGCATGGGCAAAGAAGGCTACACGCTTGTGCTTAATGCAAACAACAAGCTGGTACAGAAGATCCTTGAAGATAAGGAAGGCGAAAATGTACAGCTCTTATGTGAGCAGCTTTACGATCTGGCACTTATCCAGAACGGACCGCTGGATCCCGAGGCAATGAGCCGCTTCGTTGCAAGAAGCAACAAAATAATGGGATTATTGCTCTGAAATAAATGATATGGCGCAGTGCCATGCACCTTTCTGTTGCACTTTCGCTACTAATAGGTGGGGACACTTGAAAAAGTGTCCCTGTTTTTGTATAATAACCGCGGTATGAAACAGTATACCGCATTATAGGGAGGGAGAAAGATGAAAAAGAAATTAGCTGTACTTCTGGGAGCAGGCGCTCTCACAATGGCAGCCCTTTGCGGCTGCGGAGCCACCACCGAGCAGGTAGTGGACAAGATGTTCGATCAGGATGCAAAGAGTTTTGCCATGAACATGGACATGGACGTTGATGTGTCAGCCGGTATCAGCGGCATGAGCATTGATCTCAGTGTCGGCGGTTCCATGGAAGCAGAAGTTGACAACAGTGATGAGGATGCTCCCGCATCTCATGTTACTGTCGATGTCAAAGCCAGTGCAATGGGATCAAGCCAGAAGGTTAAGACAGAGTCCTATGTGATCACTGCTGATGATGAAGTTGCCAGCTACATCAAGGATCCTGACAGCGGCGACTGGACTGTTACCAGGGCAGAGGTTGAGGAGAATCCCCTCGACAAGAAGACCCGCGAAAAGATAATTGATGAAGTTAAGGACGTTATCAAGGGAGCTGAGCTTCAGAAGAAGACCGAGAAGAAAGAGGGCGAGGATTGCTACGTCCTTAAGCTTGACACTACTGCAGATGCATTTGAAGGCGTTATCGATGTTATGTGGGACGTACTTGGCGACGACGTTACCGATGAGATAAGCGAAGCAGGCGCTGACAAGAAGACCATAGTTAAGTACCTCAGCTACTTCAATATCAATTCCACATTCTACGCTTCCAAGAAGAATGGTTATCTGGTAGCTATGGATCTGGATCTGGCAGGCAGCGATACCGAAGGTCTTATCAAGCAGGCAGGCAAGGATTTCGGCGATATGACTTCAGCACTGGGCGTTGATCTTGACAGCATCAGCCTGGATATCTCCGCATTGTCCTTTAACCTTACATTTTCCGATTGGGATGACGCAGAGGTTGAGCTTCCCAAGGATGTAAAGAATAATGCAGTAGAGGCAGGCGGATTCGATTTCGGCGGCGATGATTTCGGCGGTGACGATGACGACGACGATGATAATATGTGGGACGGCGGCGATGATAATGGCGGCGATGATAATGGCGGCGATGACGATGATGACGGAACCAGCACCAGCAACACCGATCTGACGATCAACAGCGACGGAAGCGTTTCACTGTATGACTACTATAACAATTACATTGCAGATGTCAGCCCTATGAAGGGGTATAAAGTTGAGGACTGGTCCAGCAACAACTATCTTATGTACAGCGATGACAACTGGTCATACTATTCCGTAGGATCATCCGCATTTTCTAACTGGAATGATGTAGTTGATAAAGGTGATACATACGAAGAAGAGGGCTGTACCTGCTATCTGTATGAAGATACTGACACCACCTATGTACTGGCAGATCTGGGCTTCACATATAACGGTTCGACCGTATATGCGGCAGCTAAGGGTACTTATAATGAGGATACCCAGGATCTTGACAGCCCTCAGTATTACATCGTATTTGACTACGGTGACGGCTGGTGTGAAGTATGTCTTGATGCCAGCAAGGCAGAGAACTGGGAGTGGGAAGATTTCGAGGATGCTTTTGACGAGATCTTCAAATAAATATCTGATCAGCAGAGTATGAAAGGTCGGCTGCCGTAATACGGCAGCCGATTGTATTTTCATAAAAAAAATGTTATACTGTTGTACTGTATGAAAGAGATACTGGAAAAGATACTGGGTGAAGACTACGATTTCGGAGAGGAGAGACTGCCTCTCTCATTTTCGTGTGATGAGATTTTTTCTGAGAGCCTGCCGGACATGGTATTGCACGGCAGTTTTGACGTATATGCTTCCGACGGGGCCAAGGGGTATGTATATTCCGATGACCTGAGGATAAGCCTTGAGAGCGATGAGTTCGAAGGCAAAAACTGCGAGATCAAATATACCATCGATACCCATGGCCTGCCTCACGGAGCCAAACGTGAAGGCAGGCTTATGATAGTTTCGGATCATGGCGAGTACGAACTGCCCTGGCAGATAGTAGTGAGCGGTTCCCTCCCTGATTCTTCCATGGGTGAGATACGCAATCTTTTCCATTTTGCAAATCTTGCCAAAGCTGACTGGAATGAAGCACAGGAGCTCTTTTATTCGGGAGCGTTCAGAAAAGTACTGGAAGGCTCTGACAAAAGCTATATAACAGCGTACAGGGGTTTTTCCCGTCTGAATGGAAATGCAGCGAATATGGAGATGTTCCTGGAAGTCAGCCGCAAGAAGACCAGACCGGATTATTCCCCCGAGACAGAACGCATAGATATGGTGCTCCCCAGAAAGAGCATGCGCAGACACATAAAACTGGTCAAGGACGGCTGGGGCTATACGGAACTCCACATAGAATGCAGGGGGGATTTTATCTATGCGGAGAAGGAGCTTCTGACTGATGAGGACTTCCCGGGCAATGTGGCGGAGATCCCTTATGTGATCGAAAGAGATGCACTGTATCCCGGCGAGAACCTGGGCGAGATCATAGTCCATGACCGCCTTGATGAGATACGTATACCTGTCTGTGTTAATGTTCCGGGCAGGGAAGTGGATAATACCGAACATAAAAACCGCTCGGTACTGATGAAGCTTTATCTGGCGTACCGGACCGGGGCCATGACCCTTGGAGATTTCGTTACCGACGCAGAGAAATTGATAGACCGTATTTTAGCCGTCAGGCCGGATGACCTGGAGTACCGGCTGTATCAGGCTCAGATCCTGCTTGTGCAGAAGCGCTTTGAGGAAGCCCAGGGTATACTGGACCGGGTGGCTATCCTGGCTGACGAGAATGGAGTCAGCGTAGAGCAGGAAGCATACAGGCTTTACATGCAGAGCTTATGCTCCGATGATGAAGAATACAAAAAACGGCTTTCCGACCATGTGGAAGCTCTTTTGAATAAAGATGAAGGCAACTGGAGACTGGCATGGGCATATATGTCTATGGACAGCGCCTTCATGGGAAATGATAAAAAGAAGTGGCGTCTTATTAAGCAGCAGTATCTTGAGCATGGAAATGCATCACCTGTAATGCTGCTTGAGGCATACAGCATCATAGTGCAGGAGCCCAAGCGCATGGACGAGATCGGTGATTTCGAGATGGCTCTTATACATTTTGCATTAAAGCGCCGCATTATGACAAAGGAAATGAAGGAACGCTTTGCTCTTCTGTCCATGGAAGTACACAGCTATTCGGAAGAGATGTGCGGCCTTCTTAAGGAATGCTATTATCCGGAGCAGAGTATCGTACTGCTGGAGGCTGTATGTATTCATCTTATGCGTGGGAATATGAACGGCGGCGAGCAGTTTGAATGGTATAAGCTTGCGGTTGACAGGGAGCTTAGGTTAAGCCGTCTTTACGAGTACTATATCATGAGCGCACCTCTGGATTACAGGGGCAGCCTGCCCAGGATAGTGCTCATGTATTTTGCTTACCGTTCACCACTTGATGTGGAGCGCAATGCATTTCTTTATGCCAATGTACTGCGTCACAAGAATGAATATCAGGAATTATATGAACAGTATCTGCCGGTCATTACGGATTTCGCTGCAGAGAATATCATGAAGGGCAGGGTGGATGACAATCTTGCCTATATCTATAAAAAACTTCTTTCGGGAAGGAAGCAGTCGGCGGAGCTTACCGATGCGTATACCGAGCTTCTGTTTACGATGAAGATAAGGGTAAAGCATCCCGGCGTGGTCAGTCTGGTGCTGGTCTATGATCATCTTAAAGACGAGCAGGTATATCCCCTTTATCTGGACGAAGTATATATACCGGTATACGGTGAGCGTTACTGCTTATTCTTAGAGGATGAGTGGGGGAACCGTTTTACCGATGAGAATATGTATGAATGTAAGCCGCTTTTAAAGGAAAGGCCTGATGTAAAGAGGCTCACTGCCGAAGCGCAGCTTTCTGTCGGCGGCATGCTCAGTCTTGCGGAACAGGGCGGAGAGACACTTTCGGTAAACAAGGATAACGCTGCGGTTCTTTTAAGACTCTCCGAATGTGAAGAGATAAATGAAGACTACCGTCTGCGTATAAGGATAGCCCTGGCGGAATACTATTTTGATAATGATGAGATAGCTCCTCTTGACGGGCTGCTGGGACGTTTTGAACCCCTTACAATGGATGAACTTGACAGGGAACGCTGCATCCGCATCATGGTTGCCCGCGGCTTCTACGAGGAGGCTTTTGAATGGATAAAGACCTGCGGCTGTGAAGGTATAGATATCAAGATACTGGTACGCCTTTGCGACAGGCTTATGGCCCGCAACGACATGGAATACAGTCCGGAGATGTTAAAACTCTGCTGCAGGATCATGTCCAGGGGCAGGTATGATGAGGATATACTGAACTATCTGCTTCGATACAGCAAGGGCACATTAAAGGAACGCAAGGAATTGTGGAGAGCAGCCGATTCCTTCGGACTGGATGTGCAGGATCTGCTGGAGAATATGATGCTGCAGATACTCTTTACCGGATCGGATATCGATGAAAAGGCTGCCATTTATCTTGATCATTTAAGCGGTGGCGTGGGTGCAGAGCTTGAGAGGGCTTATCTTGCAAGGCTTTGCTACGATCACTTTATCCTCCGCAAGGATATGGAAGATAAGGTATTCGAGCGGGCCGCACAGCTCTATAAACTGGAGGAACCCATACAAACGGTATGCGTACTGGGCTGGCTAAAAAAAGCAGCGGAGCATATCAGGGAACGCTCCATGAATGAGGACGAGATCGCTCTCTGCCATGAGTTCCTTGAGCAGATGCATGAAAGGGATATCTTCCTGCCTTTCTTTACGGCGTTTGCGTCGATCGATCCTCTTTGCAGAGCCATGGCGGGAGAGAGCTTTATCGAATACAGGGGGCACAAGGACAGCCAGGTTGTGCTGCACTATGTCGTGGAAAACGGTAATGAGGAGAATCCGGATTACCGCAAGGAAGAGATGCAGCATGTATATGAGGGTATATATGTAAAACGTTTCTCACTCTTTTACGGGGAGAGGATACATTATTATATAACCGAAGAAGACGGGCGGAATGAGCGGCTTACACGTTCGGCGCTCCTCGAATATAAAGATGACGAGCATGAAGCCGGAGAAGACCGCTTTACCCTGGTCAATAATCTGGCGATAGCTCATGATATGAATGATGAGATAACTTTCTTAAAACTCATGGAGGATTATAACAGGCAGGCGTATCTTGCAGAGGTACTCTTTGTGCCTGCAGGTTCACTCCGGGGAGGAAATAAGTGATGGGTGGCATCGAGAGCATAAAAAATGCAATAAGCGGTGCCGGGAAAGACCGTTTTTATATAGGTATCGATCTGAGCGATGAATTCTCACAGGTGAGTTATGCCTGCGGCGGGGAGGAACCCGTGACGCCCAGTCTTATCGCAGGTACAGACAGGCTCTGCATACCTACGATGCTGGCCAAAAAATATGGGGAGAGTTCCTGGACTTACGGAGAAGAAGCACTGGAGATGAGTACTGCTGATGAGGCTTTCCCGGTGGACAGACTGATAGAGCGTGCACGCAGCGGAAGAGCTGTGGAAGTGGAGGCTGTTGATTATAATCCCGTAGATCTGCTGGCACTTTTTATCCGTAAATGTCTTTCCAGACTATACAGCCAGGCACCGTTGGAAAAGGTTGCGGCCATAGTCATCACGGTGGAAGAGCCGGACGAGGAAATGATAGCCATTCTGGGCCAGGTGGTAAAGACGCTGCGCCTTAAGCCGGAGCGGGTATTTTTCCAGAGTCATGCGGAGAGCGCTTATCACTATATAATGCATCAGACCAAGGATGTGCGTGTGGCGGATGTCTGCATCTGCGATCTGCGCAGCAGCGGACTCAGGGTCATGCTATTTACGGAGAATATGCAGACAAGGCCTCATGTCGTTATCATGCAGGAAAGCGTATATGAGGATTTTGTACCCGAGCAGCTTGAGGGAGTAAGGAATGCCGAGGGCAAAAAGAATAAGAAGGACCAGCAGTTTTACCAGATACTTTACGGCGTTATAGATGGCAGGCGCGTATCGGCGGTATATCTTCTGGGCGAAGGCTTTGAAGGAGACTGGACATCGGAAAGCCTTAGGTATATCTGCAAGGGGCGCAGGGCTTTCAAGGGGAATAACCTGTTCAGCAAGGGAGCATGTTTCGGAGCCAGAGAAAAGCTTGAGCCTTCTGAAGCAGAGAAGATGTGCGTATTCCTGGGCCAGGATAAGGTTAAGGCAAATATAGGAATGACGGTAATGCGCGGCGGTGAAGAGGCCTACATGGCACTTTTGGATGCCGGGCGTAACTGGTATGACAGCTATAAGGAATGTGAGCTTATGATGGAACCGGGTGACAGGCTGGATTTCATCGTCACACCCCTTAACGGAAAGAATGTAAAAACGGTACCCATGTATCTCCAGGGCCTTCCCAGGAGACAGAGACGCGCAACCAGGATACATCTTAAACTGTCGATGTTATCCGAGACAAAGGTAAATGTGGTTGTGACAGATCTGGGTTTCGGAGAGATATTTGCTCCTTCGGGACTTGAATGGGAGAGCAGTTTTACGATAATGTGAGGTCGGGATTTTGGCAACTATCCATCAGTGTGTGGGGCGCTATGCATCTGAGCCCCTGGTGATCAAAAATACATATATAAGAGTCTGGTGTCTGGAAGAGCTCTGCTATTATATCTGCGAGAACGCGGATCTTCTGGAGGAGGGCTTTGCTTCCAATGAGCTGATCGACTGGGTTGCAGATGAATGCGGCCTTAAGGAGCTTGCCTCCAAATTAAAAGTAGTGCGCCGGCAGAGCGTTAAGCTGGAGAGCTTTGTGGCTGAGATACTCAACGCTGCCAATTATGTGGATGAGGAAGAGCTAAAGCGCATCGGCAGGGTGATCAGGGCTAACAGGAGCATGCCGGAGACCGGCAGGCTTATGGTGCTGGCTGATTATTTCCTGCGCGGTGGTAATTTTATACCGGCCTTAAAGACTTATGAGCGTCTGCTGGGTATGAAGCAGGACGGGCCGGACGAGCGCCAGCTTTCCAGGATATATATTAATCTCGGAGTGATCTATGCAAGACTCTTCTGTTTTGCAGAGGCAGCGGATTATTATTATAAGGCCTATGAGCTGGAACCTTCGGAAGATGTAATGTTTGCCTTCCTTGCTGCAAAGCGTATGCAGCTTGGGGATATGGAATACCTTGATTTTCTGGGCAAACTTGATATGGATACTTCCGTATCGACCCAGGTGGAAGATGTGATGGCACAGGCGCGCAAGAATTATACGGAATCTTCAAGGGGAAAGATGACGGACGAACTGAGAAAGCTCAGGATAGGAAGCGACCGTAATGAATATGCGGCGGAAACCTTTGCTTTCCTTCAGGATGAAAAGGAAAGATACAGAAAGTACATGACGGAGTAGTCTATGGGTTTCTTTCAGAAGCTGAAGGAAAAATGGAACAAGTGGTTTTTCGGCGACTATGACGAGGATGAAGAAGAGTGGGACGAGAAGTCGCTGGAGGAAGACAAGCCGGTATTCGAAAGGGGATCGGGATACTTTAATGATGCCGATACCCGTACTGTCTATGTACTGGAGACCCTGCAGCAGATGAGTGAAGCTGCCGGCAAGGTGGAGCAGTATAAGAGTGAATATGATGCGGTGACAGCACTGCTTAAGGACACGGAAGAGATAGATTCCCTGGTGGGTGAAGTGCGTGACAGCATAAGTGCCCAGGCAGAGAGGATAGAGAAGCTTGAAAAAGAACGCCGGTTAGCTTATGCCGATACGGGTATACTTGATGATTACAGGCTGGATCTTTTAAAACGCTATGAGGATGTGATCCCCACAGCTATCGAAAAGATGAAGGAAGCCGAGAGCTACAGGCGCCTTGTCAAGATGGACCTTCGCAAGATGGAAGCAGAGAAAGCTTCCAACCGTTATCAGATGAAAGAGGCGGTGGTAACCCTATCCAATTGCAGGGGAGTAGCGGTTATAGCAGCAGTTGCGGTGATATTTGCGATCCTGCTGCTGGCGGTACTGCAGTATGCCCTTAAGATGGATGTGAGCTGGGGGTATATGATGACAGGCGGTGCCGGTGCGATCGCACTTACAGTGATGTTCGTAAAATACCAGGACGCCGCAAAGGAAATAAAGAAGCTTACCAAAGCACGGGATAAGATAATCGTGCTTCATAATACGGTAAAGATACGTTATGTGAATAATACCAATCTGCTATCCTATATGTACACCAAGTACGACGTGAATTCTTCAAAGGATCTGGAAGCGGACTGGGCAGACTACATAGACGTAATGAATGCACGCATAAAAGACGAGCGGCTGCGCCAGGATCTGGAATACTATTATGAAAAACTGACGGAGACACTCAGGAAGTGCGGCATACAGGATCCGGAGATCTGGACCAGACAGGTACGGGCTCTGGTGGATCCCAGGGAGATGGTGGAAGTACGCCATGCCCTGATAGGCAGACGCGGGAAACTGCGTGAACATCTGGAATACAATAAACAGATCACAGGCCGCGCACAGGATAAGATCAAGGATCTGGTAATGGCTTATCCCCAGTACGCGGACGAGATAGAAGGCATAGTCAGACGCTACGACGGGAACTGAATAGGCGTGTCAAACCGGGCGAAACGTACAGTTGTGTCATCCTGAGCTTAACATACAGGCGTGTCATCCTGAGCGAAGCGAAGGATCTTTAATATGCACAAACAATTATAGGAGGAAATATACATGAAACCCATTAAAGAAGGAAAAGTAAGAGAGATCTATGATAACGGCGACAGCCTTATCATGGTTGCAACAGACAGGATAAGCTGCTTTGACGTTATCCTTAAGAACATCATCGAGAAGAAGGGAACTGTCCTTACCCAGATGTCCAAGTTCTGGTTTGAGATGACCGGTGATATCGTAAAGAACCATATGATCACCACAGATGTTAATCAGATGCCGGAATATTTCAGAAAACCGGAGTTCACCGGCAACAGCATGATGTGTAAGAAACTCACCATGCTGCCCATCGAGTGCATTGTCCGCGGCTACATTACCGGCAGCGGCTGGGCAAGTTATCAGAAGGACGGCACCGTGTGCGGCATCAAGCTTCCCGAAGGTCTTAAGGAATCCGAGAAGCTGCCTGAGCCCATTTATACTCCCAGCACCAAGGCCGAGATAGGTGATCATGATGAGAATATCTCTTATGAGAGATCCATAGAGGTACTTGAAAAAGAATTCCCCGGAAAGGGCGAGGAATATGCAAAGAAACTTCGCGACTACACACTGGCTCTGTATGTGAAGTGTGCAGATTATGCACGCAGCAAGGGTATCATAATAGCTGATACCAAGTTTGAGTTCGGACTTGATGAGAACGGTGAGATGGTACTGGGCGACGAGATGCTGACACCTGACAGCTCACGTTTCTGGCCCCTTGATGGATATGAGGCAGGTAAGTCACAGCCTTCATTTGATAAGCAGTTTGCCCGTGACTGGCTCAAGAGCAATGAGCATGACTGGAAGCTGCCTCAGGAGATCGTGGACAAGACCATTGAGAAATACCTGCAGGCATACAAACTGCTTACCGGCAAAGATCTGTAAATTTAAAAAGCCCCCGGAAAATTCCGGGGGCTTTATCATGTCCTTCTTATACGTTCACTTCACCCTTCGCACCCAGCAGATCTTTATTTGCGTCTAACACAGGCTGTACAAAATCTCTTAAGTATACTTCCACCTGTCTGGGCGAGCGGCCGACGTAATCGGCGGGATTCATCTTGGCTTCCAGAGCTTCCTTGGTGGTATTGAATTTTGCGTTGGCTGCGATAAGATCCAGCAGATCGTTGTCCAGGCCGTCTTTCTTTACATGTTTGCCGGCTTCCATGGACATAACGCGGATTTCCTCATGCAGATCCTGACGGTCGCCGCCTTCTTTGACTGCGTCCATCATGATGTTCTCGGTTGCCATGAAAGGCAGCTCGGAGAGCAGGTGCTTTGTGATAACTTTTTCATTAACTACCAGGCCGTCAACAACATTCAGGCACAGCTCCAGAATACCGTCCGTAGCAAGGAATGCTTCGGCAATGGAGATACGCTTGTTTGCAGAATCATCCAGGGTACGCTCAAACCACTGTGTAGCCGAAGTGATAGCAGGGTTGAGAGCGTCGATTATAACGTAACGTGAGAGCGAAGCGATACGTTCGCTTCTCATGGGATTACGCTTGTAAGCCATGGCAGAGGACCCGATCTGTGACTTCTCGAAGGGTTCTTCAACTTCCTTAAGATGCTGAAGCAGACGGATGTCGTTGCTCATTTTGTGAGCGGAAGCTGCGATGCCTGCAAGTATGTTGAGTACGCGGGTATCTACCTTACGTGAATAGGTCTGGCCCGAAACGGGATAGCAGGCCTCAAAGCCCATCTTTTCCGCGATCATGGGATCGATCTTATCGATGGTCTCGTTGTCACCGTTGAAAAGCTCAAGGAAACTTGCCTGTGTTCCGGTGGTTCCCTTTGAACCCAGCAGCTTTAAGCTTCCGGAGATATAGTCCAGATCTTCAAGATCCATCATGAACTCATTGATCCACAGAGTAGCGCGCTTGCCGACGGTAGTGGGCTGGGCGGGCTGGAAATGTGTGAATGCGAGAGTGGGCAGATCCTTATATTCCTTTGCGAACTTTGCAAGCTCATCGATAACGCAGACCAGCTTCCTCTTTATAAGCTTGAGTGCTTCCTTCATCACGATGATGTCGGTGTTATCGCCTACGTAGCAGGAGGTGGCACCCAGATGGATGATGCCCTTTGCAGTAGGGCACTGCTGGCCGTATGCATAAACATGGCTCATAACATCATGGCGTACTTCCTTTTCGCGGGCTCTTGCCACATCATAGTTGATATCGTCTTTATGCGCCTTTAATTCTTCTATCATCTCAGGCGTGATCTTTTCAAGGCCAAGCTCCATCTCTGTCTCGGCAAGAGCGATCCAGAGTCTGCGCCAGGTCTTAAATTTCATATCCTGTGAGAAAATGTACTGCATATCCTTTCCGGCATAGCGCTCGGATAAGGGACTGGTATAGATGTCTGTAGGCATTTATTCGTCCTCCTGATCGATTATTTAGAAACAGTGTCCAGGCGATATTATAGTATATTACCATCTTTTGTTCAAATGCTTTTTCGTTTTTGCATATGGAAGCCGGTCTTTATTTGTGTTATCATCATAAATATGAAAAAGTGGTTATTTAAGATAAATGCGGGCAGTATAGCCCTGATACTTCTTGGGACTCTGATCAACATCGTAGGCGGCTTAATGGCAAGCAGGCTCAATCTGCCGTGGTGGCTGGATTCCATCGGGACATTTATATCAGCAGTGACACTGGGGCCTGTGGCAGGTGCGGTATCCGGTGCGCTGATGAATGTGATAATGGAACTGTTCTCGCCCGGGATGCTCCCTTTTGCGATAGTCAGCATATGCGGAGGTCTGGCTGTGGGAGTATTCTTCCCCAGGGACCGCAAAATCGATTCTTTTTCTGTTATAGCTACGGCGCTTTTTGCCGGCTTTGTCATGAGCGTTGTCTGCACACCACTCAATATGTATTTTAATGACGGATATACCGGGAACATCTGGGGAGACGCCCTGGTGGATATGCTGGCGGAAAACGTGAACTTTGCGGCATTCCGTTGTCTTGCCGGCTGTCTTCTGGTCAACATGCCGGATAAGGCGATATGTATACTTGTAACGATGCTGATCCTCTGGTGCGCCCGGAAGGTAAAAGATAAAAAGCAGATAGTAACGCCCATCCTGCTGCTTAGCCTTGTTTTCGGAGCGATGATGCCGATAAAAACCGTGGCTGCCGGCAGCATTAAGGCGGATCACAGCGCAGTGGTCTATGGCGTGGACGACGGTCTTACATCTGCAGAGATAAATACCATAGCCCAGACAGCCGACGGATATATCTGGGCCGGGGCGTATTCAGGGCTTTACCGATACGACGGCAGGAGTTTTTCGCAGATACAGCCCGATAAGCGCATAAGCAATGTTATCTATCTTTTTGAAGATCATCTTGGCAGACTCTGGATCGGAACAAATGACAGTGGCGTGGCCTGTTATGATACGGATACCGGACATGTCGATTTTTATACGGTAAAGGAAGGTCTTGCTGCAGATTCCATCAGATCGATCTGCGAGGATGATGAAGGCGGCATATATGTCAGCACTACCAAAGAACTGTGTCGTATTTATAACGGGCAGATACAGGTATTTACGGAAGAAACGGAACTGCGCTGTATATATTCTTTAAAGAACATGGGAAACGGCTGCATAGCCGGAGTAACAAAGAACGGCCTTGTTTTCGTTATGAAAGAAGGAAAAGTCGTCTGCACGGAAAAGTCCGGAGATGATTCATATAGCTATTCTGCGATAGCGGCGACTCCGGAGGGCGATGTGCTGGCGGGGACTTCGGCTGATATTCTCTACAGATATGAGATCAGTCAGGAGGGCATGCTTAAAGAAAAGGGCAGCTTCAACGTAGAAGGCCTGAGCTACGTAAATCATATCGCCTGGTCGGATCAGGTGCAGGGATACCTGGTCGCCGCTACCAGAGGCCTTTTTCTGATAGGTTGGGCTGATAACATAGAGAATCTGAGCATGGAAGGCTTTGATGCGGCTGTCTCCGATGCCATTACCGATGATCAGGGAAATCTGTGGTTTGCTTCTTCCCAGCAGGGCATACTTAAACTGAGTCCTTCCTCCTTTACGGATCCGGCTGTTGCCGGCGGGATACAGCTTTCTGCTGCAAATTCGCTGCTGGCGGAACAGGGCAGCCTGTTGATCGGTACGGATACCGGCCTGCATATCATAGATATAAAAAGCGGAAAAGAGATAAACAACGCGCTGACAGAAAGGCTCGAAGGCATAAGGATAAGGCATCTGTTCAGAGACAGTAACGGGGTGCTGTGGTTATCCACCTATGCCCAGGAAGGGCTGATGAGGGCGGATACGCAGGGAAATATCATATCGGTCAGCGAACAGGAGAACGGACTGATCGGCAGCAGATACCGCTTCTGCCTGGAACTTTCGGACGGAACCATACTGGCAGCATCTACAGACGGCATAGATCTTTTGAAAGATGGCATACCGGTGGGAAACATAGGTGCGGAGCAAGGAATGGAAGTGCCCCAGGTGCTGAGCGCTGTGGAGTGCGAAGACGGCAGCATTCTGGCCGGAACCGACGGCGGAGGTGTATACCGTATAAGAAACGGTGCGGTCGTAGGACATATCGGAAGCGACGAAGGTCTTCTTTCCCAGGTGGTCATGCGTATAGTACCCTGCCGCGGTGGTTATATATATGTTACCAGCAACGGCTTGTACTACGGGACGACGGCCGCTTCTGTCAGACGTCTTGAGAACTTCCCTTATAACAATGTTTATGATGTTTATATCACGGAAGATGAGGTCGCCTGGGTCAGTTCCAGTGCCGGGATATTTGTTGTTAATCTTTCTGATCTTCTGGGTGAAGCGGATTATCAGTATGTTCTGCTTAACAGGAGCAGGGGCTTTGATGCATCACTGACTGCCAACGCCCACAGCGCCGTAGACGGGGATATACTTTATCTGTGCTGTGCGGATGGGGTGAGAAGTGTTAACACAAAAAGCTATAATAATCTTAATGAAGATTATGATATCAGATTATCTTCTGTAAAAGAGGGCGAGCAGAAGGTTACCGAAGAGAACGGGGTATACCGTATACCTTCGGGGAAGGGCAGGATACAGATACAGCCTGCGGTGTTAAACTATGCAGTATCCGATCCGCTTTTGTCCATAGAACTCGAAGGCGTGGATACAAGACCGCTTTTATTCCATCAGAGCGAGCTTCCTGATCTGTATTACAACAACCTGCCTCATGGTGATTACAGCTTAAGCATTAAAGTGCTGGATGATCTGAGCGGTGCAGTTAAAAAAGAGAAAATATTTTATCTCCATAAGGACGCAGAGCTCTATGAAATGGGTTATTACAAGCTTTATCTGGTCCTGGTGGGAACAATGCTGGTCGCATTCCTGGCATGGACTATAGCAAAGATGGGGAATATGGCCGTTATCAACCGGCAGTACGATCAGATACGTGAGGCAAAAGAGGAAGCGGAATACGCAAACAAAGCCAAGAGCCGTTTCCTTGCCAATATGTCCCACGAGATCCGCACTCCTATAAATGCTGTGCTGGGTATGGATGAGATGATACTCCGGGAGAGTAATGAAAAGGAGATACGCGAATACGCGGCAGATATCTACTCTGCCGGGAATACGCTTTTAGCTCTTATAAACGACATCCTGGATTCATCTAAGATCGAGTCCGGCAAGATGGAACTGGTACCGGTAGAATACGAACTGAAAGAGCTGATACGCAACCTGGTAAACATGATAAACCGCAGGGCACAGGAAAAGGACCTGGTGCTTAATACAGAAGTTGATGAGAACCTTCCTTCTGTTCTTTACGGAGATGATGTTCGTATACGTCAGGTTGTGACCAACATCCTTACCAATGCAGTCAAGTATACCCACGAAGGCAGCGTGACACTGCGCATATCGGGAGTATCTGAGAATGACAGGCTGACCCTCAGGATAGAGGTCGAAGATACGGGTATAGGCATAAAAGAAGAAGATATACCTAAGCTTTTTGAAGCATACCAGCGTATAGAAGAAGGACGTAACCGCAACATCGAGGGCACCGGCCTGGGAATGAGCATCACCGTGCAGCTTCTTAAGATGATGGGCAGCGAGCTTAAGGTGGAGAGTACCTACGGAAAGGGATCGCGCTTCTGGTTTGAACTGAAACAGAAGATCGTGGAGCGTAAACCCATGGGAAATATCGAGCGCGGTGCTGCTGATGATGAAAGCAGATTCCGGGGCAGTTTTACGGCGCCTGATGCAAAGGTTCTGGTGGTCGATGACAACGCCATGAACTTAAGGGTATTTAAAAGCCTTATCAAACATACCGGCATGCAGATCAGTGAAGCCTCCAGCGGAGCAGAATCCCTGAAACTTGCGGAGGGGACACGGTATGATCTGGTTTTCCTTGATCATATGATGCCTGATATGGATGGAATAGAGACTCTGCATCATATGAGAAAGATCGATGGCTATGATAAGGTGCCCATCTATATGCTGAGTGCAAATGCGCTCTCCGGTGTAAAAGAGCAGTATCTTGATGAGGGCTTTGACGGATACCTTGCAAAGCCCATAGTATCGGAAAAGCTGGAACAGGCCATAAGGGAGAATCTGCCGGACCAGATGATAAAACCTTATACGGGATCTGCAGCCGGGCCTTTGCCCGAAACAAGCGCAGACAAAGCCGGTGATGAAGATGAGTATGAATACCCGACGATTTCCGGTCTTGACTGGGATTATGCAAAGCTGCACCTGCCCGATCATGAGTTTCTGATGGAAACCATCAGGGATTTCTACAACGGTATCGATATCTCAGCGGACAAGTTAAACAGCATGAGAGAGGATATGAATGCATACAGGAT
>JAEEGL016083034.1_pt1 | contig 48995 bp, 42 predicted proteins | sample 9134231 | NCBI WGS metagenome assembly JAEEGL01 (sample SAMN16246548, study PRJNA631951) | gut metagenome | biome: gut microbiome; feature: rumen; material: fiber-attached | host: Bos | place: Iran: Karaj | collected 2018-10 | reverse complement strand
TGAGCATACACCATGCGGATAGCGCATCACACCACGAGTATAGACGTCAACCCCATTTTCCATTTTTGAATAGAAGTTGATGTTTGTGTGATTAATGCCCATTAATCGGATAATAGGAAGCAAAGGATAGGAACCCATTTCATTCATCGAACCGCCTGCTTGCTCTAGGTCAAGTTCTCGGGTAAATCTATCACCCCATAGTTTTGATTCAGAAGCATTGATATCCACCACATCACCAATCATACCGCTTTTAATCATTGTCATCAGATGATTAAATGCTGGAGAGAAAGCAGTTTTGTTCGCTTCTAATAAAACGAGGTGTTTTTGTTCAGCAATGTCATATAATTCTTCAGCTTCTTTTTCATTCAGAACCAATGGTGTTTCGCACAAAACATGTTTTCCATGTTCTAGTGCATATTTGGACTGTTCATAATGGCAAAGATGAGGCGTTGCGATATATACGGCATCCACTTGTTCCATCATTTCTTCAATAGAAGAAGAGATATGCATTATCTGATGCTTTTGAGCGAATGACGTAGCGACGTTTTTATCTATATCCAGAATATCTACAACTTTGACGGCACTCACTACCTTACTTTCCGGAACAAATCGTTGAGCAATCCTACCACAACCGATGATGCCAATGCGTATATCTTTTTGCATCTCCTCACGCAGCATGGTCGAGGAGATACCCTCTGTGCGTGGCAAATATACCACTTTACAGTATTCGTTCAGGTAGTCAAATTTCCCTTCCCAGTCGGAACCTATGGCAAAGATATCCACATCATATTTCTGGATATCATCAATCTTCTGGCCTACATAATCCTCAATGATAATAAGGTCAGCCAATCCCGTCGCCTTTATCGCCTCCACACGCTCTAATACGTTGTTCCGCACATTCAGTTTACCACGGTCCCTGTCGAAGTTATCATTAGTAACTCCCACAATCAGGTAGTCTCCCAAAGCCTTTGCCCGCTTCAACAGATTGATGTGCCCTTGATGCAGTAGATCGTATGTTCCGTATGTTATGACCTTCTTCATAGACAACCTTATTAAATTTTTTACGGTTTATGTTAATGTTGAACAACCCTTTCCATTCCTCCTTGAATCAGAACAGGCAAAGCTCTGAGGCTCTCTTCAGGGAACATTTTTAGATTACGTAGTATCATCTGTATTTGACCCCAGAAAGAATACAGTTTCCCTATATAGAAATTTTTAGGTCTGTTTTGCAATCTGTCATCAAAATAACCGAAATTCCCGGAGCGCAGAATATAATCCAGAATGGTAGCCCCGTCTTTTGAATATTTAGAATCATATAAAGGCATACATTCCTGTGGACATCCTAAAAAGTCTACAGCCATTGCTCCAAATACCTTCCAAATTTTCGTTACACCTAATCTTCTAAGATTAGCGATTAACAGCTCTTGATTTATTTGCTCATGATGAGTATAAAGATATCTCATCCAATCGCTAACCTGTCTTAATCCTATTCCACCTTCAAAATAGTGGCGCATCATATGTATAAAAATATAGACAGCATCGAAAGCAACGGGAGGAAGAATCACTTGAGTTTCATCTTGTATGATTTCTTTCTCTTTTTGTGCAATTTCCTTAGTCCATGGGATAAAGTTCCTATCCAGTTTTCTATTTGTTCGGGCCACAATCTTCCCATGAAGTTCCACCACAATGCCTTTTATCGTAAAAGCATAGTGTTCTGTTTCCTCTGTCTCTTTGCCATTATCATATTTTGATAGCAATTCACCAGCCTTTTCGTAGTGAGTTTTATCCAAAAAGAACAGGTCAATATCGCCCGATTGTCGGTGATTAGGTTTTAAATAGCATTGTGCCACCCCTTGACCTTTTAAGAGCCATGCGTGGATATCCGCTTTATTTAATTTCTTATAAAGTTGAGGCAGGAACACATTCATCCTCTCATTGGCCTGTTCGATTCGGATTACGTACTGAATAAGTTTAAATTTGATATCCTGCGGAACTTTCAATTCATTCAGCCCAACAGTATTAATACCATCAGCCAGAATCCCAATCATTGTTTGGGCAACAGCATGTCGATATACCTCCTCCCAATCAATATCTTTATAATCGTTAGGGTTTTCGATAAAAATATTCTCACCCCATAGACCTATTTTAAGCAGTTTTAAAAATATTCCTTCATTCTTTGTCATACATAACTCTCTTATCTTGTATAAACCATCAGATGCTTTTGATAGAACTCTTCCTTTGAAAACTTTTCCTCAGCCAGCAATTTCAGTTGCTTGCTTTTTTGGTGTCCTTCTTCACTTGCTGCCTTCAGAATTGCATTTGCCAAAGCCTGTTCATCTGGCATATCAAAGTAAATAATGTTCTCTCCGTATTTCTCCTTGATATCCTGGAGATTGGAACTAACACATGGTTTTCCATACAAGGCCGCCTCTAACAAAGAGAGAGAGAAACCTTCACTCCAACTGGTTAAAGTGAAGACATCAAAATATGGAAGATACCGAAAAGCTTTCATTTTGGCTCCCGCAAACTTTACACGATTTGTTAATCCAAGACTGTTTACCTCAGCTTCAAGTGACGCTCTTTCAGGACCGTCACCAACAATATATAGTTTGTAATTCTCAGGAAGTCTGTTTAGGGCTTTTATGAGCACATCAAGCCCTTTGATCTTTTTAAGCCAACAGTTCACCCCAAGGAGGATTCCATCTTTTTTGAATGATAACACGTCTGTCTTTTCTTCTTCCGTCAGTTCTTCCCTTTTGTCGATAATTACACAGTTATAGATGGCAGATAGTTTCTCTCTTTTAATCCATTTGGAATAATAGTCTATGGCATCTTGGCTTAATGTGATTACTTTGTCATGGTATTTGCAGGTCATCAGGAAGAGTTTTGTCATCAGCCATCCTTTTATCTTTCCTCTTTCATAAGCGAAATCTTGTGATACATACGAATGCACTGTCATCACCCATTTCGTCTTTTGTCCATTGTCTTTTGTCTTTCGCCTTTTAATCATCGTATACACGTATGGCCTTAAGCAATGTGTATGCACTACATCATACTGACTAAAGTCAATTTGGTCTTTGAAACTGATATGTCGTGTTTCACAAGGAAATTCAAGTTCTTTTATATCATCAAAATGATATACACAACACGAATGTCCGTGTTGCGTCATGATTCTTGCCAATGTTTGTACCACAAGAATAGGTGCTTGGTTATTTAATGAAGGTACAATATAAGCAATATTCATAACTGTTCAAAAAACATCAAAGAACCAAGTTTATTAGTCCTAATAAGATTTGTCCTATATCACGTAGTATCCAAAAAATAAATCCCCCTCTTAAGGGGGACATAGAGGATTATCCTTTATTTCCTAAGGAACTTCTGGTAAACCCAAGTCCTCAGCGAGTTTGGCATCAGGAACTGCACAGTTCCTCTTATGGCACAGATATATAGAAAATATCCGAAAGATATAAGTTTATTCTTATACATAAACCAGAACATTCTGACTTCACTCTTGAAGAACTTCCATCCCCCCCGTCGTGCAAACTGGTCTCTTCCTGAACGAACGTTGACCACAATATCTGGAATGTTTTTGAATTTGCATCCTGCCAGCATCATTCTGGCCCACAGATAGTGGTCTTCTTGTTTCCAGAAAGGCTGATAATTCCCGGCTTTCATTAAATCTGCCTTTTTGAAGATAACGGTCACATGATTAACGGCACACCGTCCACGCATCATCTTTTTGATTTCCGCGTCTTCAAGTGGAAGGATACGTTTAGCAAACACATTTTCTGGTTCTCCTTCAAACTCTGTAATCATGCCGCCCACTATACTCAGCTCAGGGTCTTCCTCGAAGCATCTCATCTGCTTTTCAAAGCGGTCAGGCAGACATATATCATCACTGTCCATTCGGGCAAGGTAATCATATTTTGCCGCTTCCGCTGCTATCCGCATGGCCTCTCCTAAACCGCTATTCATCTCCTGCGGCAGGTACGTCACCTCAATGGGTAGCGCCTTATTTGAAACTTGAAACATGAGCCTTTCCACTTCCTTTTCCAATAGGGCAGGAACAGGACCGTCTGCCACGATGACAATCTCATCCGGTTGTCTTGTCTGGTTCAATAAACTCTCAAGCGCGATGCGCAGATATTCTGGCACATCGCTCTTGTATATCGACATAATAACACTAAACTTCAACATATCGTTTTTGATAAAGCTATTTACTATTAATTCCTTAAATATATCTCACTATTTTTGGGCTTTAAGTCTTTTTACAAACTCTTTTGTAAAAACTGTTGCCCCTTTTGCATTCAGATGAGTCGGGTCATAAAAGTATTCAGGATGTTTATAGAAGGTTTTATCCTTACCAAAAGCATAAAAGGTCAGGCCTGTCTGTTTACTATATTCCTTCAGCCATTCTTCCTCACCTCCACTTTTACAGACAACCAACGTTGGGCTATAAGTCAAAATTAACGAGATATGGTGCTCTTGACAAGCCTTTCTGATTTTCTCCAGATAACAAAGACACCTTTTGTCAATCTTCGGTTTCCCTTCATGAACAAACCTCACTTGAAAAGGAGATCTGCTACTTACAGGCATAGGTCTGTAGCCATCCAACTCATCCTTGCTGGCAGCCATCTTAGCATTAAGCAACCACTGCCAGGTGTTATTATACTTATACAGATTTGATTTCAGTTTCAGCCGTTCCATCCATGTACTATTCTCATCAATAATCCTGTCTAATGGTTTAGCCAATCCGTAATAACAGTTCATATCTTTCAAACTACCAAACCAACTGTCATCCATCATCGAACTTGCAATATCCAGTATGACGATTTTGGGTACATGACGTTCTATATACGAAAAGAAAACCATGGCATCATATATCATATTCTGTCCGTCGCGCCCGGCGTTATAGCAACTTATGTCAAGAGAATCCTCCAGCACTTTACAGTCAAACGAATGATTTGCCCGTGATGATCCAAGTATCAGCACATCCGCCTTTCTTGAGAACAACGCCTGTGCCGTATTCGTCTGGTTTACACCTACATCCCTCACATTCCGAATCATCTGTCCTGTCACAGCCCCCACAAGCCAGTCACATCCGATGATGATGAACAAAATGATCAGTATAAATCCTATCCTTTTTCTCATTCCTATATGCATCTAAGTTATGGTTAACGTTAATGTTAACGTAAGGGTTAATGTTAACGATAATGATAAGGTTTATCAGAATTAGGCTTAGAACTGGAAGTATATGAATTTTGCACCTTCCAGTTCACCCATATACACAATGAATACGATAAGCAAACCAACACTTATTGCCTTCACCGCCCAATTATCAGAATGAAGAAGATGAATATTCCATCCTTCCTCATCCTTTAATTCTTTGAAGAGCATAATACCTATCGGCAGGACAGCCGTCAAAGCCCATGAAGCAAAGAAATGTCCTGATGAAGCCAGTCCGCCTAATATCCCAGCAAACTGTCCAAAAGAATCACATCGGAACACCATCCATCCGATAGTCACTAATATGAAAACAATAAGGATGTTCAAATATTTAGACCCACTTAAGAGGAAGGGAGTCTTCTTTTTTGTTAGTTTGTAAAAGCAAACCAACAAACCGTGATACGCTCCCCAGAAGATAAACGTCCAGTTGGCACCGTGCCACAGACCACTCACCATGAATACCACCATCGTATTCCAATACATTCTTGCTTTCGAGCAGCGGCTGCCGCCTAAGGGAAAATAAATGTAATCCCGGAACCAGTTCATTAGTGAGGCATGCCAACGACGCCAGAAATCACCAACATTCTGTGAAAAATACGGCCGCATAAAGTTCTCTGTCACCCGGAATCCCATAATCTGTGAAGTACCTATAGCCATTTCCGAATAACCACTGAAGTCGGCATAGATTTGGAAGGTGTACATCACTGCAGCCACCGCAATTGTCATTCCAGAATGATGTTCATAGTTATTAAATACCGCATCCGTATAGGGTGAAACCTTATCTGCTATACACATCTTCATGAACATACCCCAAAGCACCCTGATCATTCCCTCTGTCACTTCACTATTATTCCATCGTCTAGCATTCGACATCTGTGGAATCAGTAATTTCGGTGCATCTATAGGACCCGACATGATAGTAGGGAAGAAGGCGATATACGAGGCAAACGTCACAAAATCCCTGCACGGTTCCATATTCCCTTTATATACCTCCACCACATATGCTATTAGTTTGAAGGTAAAGAAGGAAATACCGATAGGCACGATGATATTGAATGAACTGTAGTTCGTCTTCAGTCCAAACAACCTAAACAATGCCGCAAACTGTTCAATAAAGAAGTTCAGGTACTTAAAATACAGCAGCATCCCCGCTCCCAGTACCACTCCCAAAACGACTAACGTTTTTGGAGTGAGTAATGACTTACCTGAATCTTGAATCTTGAATCTTGAAACTCTATTAATTGCCAATCCTAATACATAAAAGGTTATGGTTGCAATTAATAGGAGTATGACCATTCTCCAGTCCACATACCCATAGAAAACATAACTTGCAGCCAATAGCCACAAGTTTTGTATCTTACTGTTTCCCCGCATCAACGTGAAGTAGGGTAGTAGAAATATCGCAAAAAATAACCAGAATATAATTGAGTTTACGAGCATATTTGTTTTTTGATGAGATGGTAATTATAATTTGACTGATTAATTTATTGTTTTCACCATCATTATAACTTAAAGATTCTTTACTCTTCACGTTTCATTCTTCACTTTCATAATCAATACCTCCCACTAATCAACAATAGTATCCGTTTTAATAGGATTGACAATTCATAATATAAGATTATTATTTGGTTAATTACTAATTCCGAATTTGACAGCTAAAATATTTTGAAACACGTATTCTCTCAACTCACCTGCTTTTGAATAGAAGTCAGTTTAATTACTATGTCTGGGAGTATCACGGCGACCATTGTGTCAAGCATTTTGCATGCTGAACCAGCTATTGGCCTTGATGTTTGAACAACTTAGTAACCGTGAAAGTCTGCGTAATCTGATAGCAGTCTGGAACATTTGACCTATGGGCCATGCTGATAGAGAGCATCTCATTTATGGACAAAAGTTCCATTCCTAAATCTGTTCGATAAGACTACTTTTAACGATGCCAATTTGATTCCCTCATTCCTAGACTATTTGATAATTTTTTAACTCGTCCACATTTAACGGGGCGCGAATGATTTAGAAAAAAATACAAACTACAATGTAAACAACACAAAAAATATCAGTCTTAGTAATAAAAAAATAGTTCACACATTACATATTACTCAAAGCCGGCAACTTTAACCAACGGCCAAACTCATAATCCCATTTCTCAGGTACAAATGGAACCAATCCTGACCAATGAAAGAAAGTCAACTCTCCAAAATAGATACGGCCATTTATATTGTACAAATCAACACGAACGTGCGGAATGCCTTGAGATAGTCTTTCCGAAAGCTCAATCATTTTGTCAAAATTCAAAGGCTTTTTCATCAACTTGTTGCTATTGGGATGACCGTTAGTAAATGGGAGCAAATTCCACTTCATATCATAAAAATCAAACTTAGTTTCCTCATTATCTTTTCCTCTATCAGAAGCAACAAATATATATTTTGCTATACCATTAAAACAGAAGAACTTATAATCTTTCAATTCATACCCACTTTCATCCTCCATATATTGTTCAATGATGATACGAGGTTTCACATTTTTATATGGATACTCCCGATTTTTCCAAAACGGATTCTTTTTCAACCACTTGTTAACTTGTTTTCGAGCTCCCTCAATATCAAAAAAAGCCTTATCCTTGCAGACAAAAACACCACCAGAGTTATGGGTACACTTTAATACAAATTGTTTAGGCAATGCCGTAAAATCTATTTCTTCAAATGAGTTATAAACACCGTATGTAGGAATTATATATTCTTCACCAATGATTGATGCAACATATCTTTTTGCTTCATATTTATCAACCATCTTAGTATACTCTTCATGATGATTGTACAATTTCAACCATTGTAACTTTTCGTTATACGTCTGAGGATTATTCAAATGAAGTCTCTTACGGAAATTTAAATAGTATTTCCATTTAACAAAAAGTTCGTCACAAAATAAAGGAGCTAATTGATTGAGAATTAACTCACATGCATAATACGGGTCTTTAAGCGCTTTCTTAATTTTAGGATTCATTCTTAATTTATTTTATTAATCAAGTCTATCCGTTGAATAATTTAATAATTATTATCAAATAGACTTGCAAGTTTTTTATTTAAAAATGATATAATCTTAATAAGAACTGGTGATGGTATTAGCTTTGAAACATAATCTGAAAAGCAACATTTATCAATAATCTCCAAAAGAGGTCCGTTTTCACCATCTTTAATCACTTTTTTCGTACCATAAACCTTATTAAGATGGTTGACAATTCAACAAATTTGTCTCAATTATCGCATTATCCATCCTCTCGTAGTCATTCAAAAAAACGTCGACTTATTCAGTTCCTCAATTACATACTCCGCCATCCTATGAAACAAAACCTTTTCTTTTAGCTTGAAACAAGAGACTCGAGCAAATCCCTATGTAAACGGAATCACTTCATCTGGTTTCTATTTTTCATGTGTCTGAGGATCTAACTGTTCATTATATTTTGAAATAGTTTACCCCAGCGGTCAATGGTGTTTTTTATGGAATAGTATTTTGATAGTTCAATAGCATTCCTACGTACATTTTCCCTATATTCATCATCTTCTATCATCTTTTTGATAGCATCAGCCAACACCTCCACATTATCTGGCCTACATAATAATCCATTCTTACAAATCTCTAAGCTGCTATTGTTTACTCCCTCCCTAAGGGGTTGGGTTGGGTTGGGGTTTATTATTTCCCTTTGTCTCCCTTTGTAGTCGCAGGCAATAGGAGCGCATCCTTGGCTCATTGCTTCTATCAGTACCAAGCCAAATCCCTCATACCGACTGCTTAACACAAAGATTGATGCGTCTTGATAGAGTTTCTCTATATTTTTTTGGAATCCCAAGAACTCAATATGATATTTCTCAGACCTCCAAACACCGCTTTTCTGTAAATTTCGTTTATCAGTGTCAACGCCCTTTTCTTCAGTGTTTTTTGTGTTCAAATGGTTCTCGTTATAGTTAACGTTATCGTTGAACACCCATCTTCCATCAGGCAAAAGGCCCTTTAGATACTCAAAACTCTCTTGCTTTCCTGCCCCTGCAATCATTAGCCACCAATCTCTTAAGTTTTTGTCATCGTTATCGTGGTATAGGCTTTTCCAAGCATGAAACAAAACATCAAACCCTTTATAATGCCAATCATCAACTCTTCCCGCAGCAAGAACAATGTTATTTTTTGGGGGAATATCATTTATTGGAGTGAGGAAAAGCGGATTTGGCATTACTGTTACATTTTTAAGCCGAGTACCAATTACCGTTTTGTCTGCTTCCGTCAGCACGGTTATATTTTTATATAACTTATTCAAATAGAATTTTGAGAATTTTTCGGCTTTATTCAACGGAGCATTTTCTGGTCGTTCAAAAGAATTATGCTCTGTTGCAATAATAGGGATATGCAACCCTATGGTTGCTATTTTAGCAATTAAGGAACATGTTGGCATTATGCCAATAATAATATCTGGTTGATGTTTTTTTATTTGCTTGCGCAATAGATAGAGAGAAGAACCCCATTTTCTAAACTTATTTTTGTTTGTTGCAACTAAAGATTCTAATAAGATTCCCTTTTGTAGAGAATAATTAACCTTTTCAAATAGATTCGTTACAACTATTACTTTGTATCCATAGCAATTGAAACCATTTGCTAAATTAGCAGCAACACGTTCTGCCCCGCCAAAACAAAGATTTGAGCAAACAATAAGAATTTTCATCTTTTATATTCGAATAGCTTTAATATGGTGTGTAATGCGCTGATTTTCAGGTGGCAATTGCATATAGTCTCCAAAATTAATGGTTAGAACACCTTCATAATCTATAGGAGCGTTATATTTTTTCTTTTCAAATTCCACTTTCGTAGTATCTCTAAACATTTTCCTTGGAAATATCTCTATTCTGTTAGATAACAAACCAACATATTCACTCTCATCGTATTTGTATTTTCTGCAAAGTTTTTCATACCAATTTAAGAAAAATTTATAGCCAATCATTCTGCATATTTTCCAATACAGGTAGTTTCCCCCTTTTCCTTTAGGAAAACAGGGATAAACAGCTGCAGCCCTACATTTGTTAATAATGTAGCAAAGTTTTGAATGAAAAGCGTTTGGATTAGGAGTTCCGTCAAAAGGAAAGATGTCTATCCATATTTTTTTATCAGGAGAATAGATGGTTTCAGTTTCTACTATTTGGGTATGGTTGTCAACAACTTTTCCAAAACCTAGAAAATAGTCTATATTATTAGAACTGAAAACCTGAAATCGATTCTTATCAATATTAGTGGTAATTTCAATGAATTTGTCATAATCAGGTCTTGGCATTGCAATATCGATATCGTCATCCCATGGTATAAATCCTTTGTGACGAATAGCCCCGATCAAAGTACCATACATAAGATAGTATCTCAGTTTATTTTGCTCGCAAATATCAACAACATAATCCAAAATTTGGATTTCTATTTGTTTTATTTCTTCTAGTGAAAGATAATTATCCATTATATTTCTTTAAAGTTCTTTCGTTCTGTAAATTGTTGCATGATTTGTGCCATACAAACACTTTCTTTTCTGCGAAGTCGTGCTGTGGAAAAACGTTTGTTGACAATACATGATATAAATTCCTGAATTTCGTATCTAAGTCCGTATTCATCCCATTTATAGAAAAATTTTTGATTCTTGTTTTGATCTTCGAATCTAAGTTCAAAATAATCTGTTTTCCACCATGGGGCTGGAACATAAGCATAGCCTTTAGTCCCAGAAATAACAAGGTTTCCTTCTGTTTTGACTCCTAACCCTGCTTTAAAAGAACATACAGCGTGTTCATATTGAAAAACTCCTTTTGTATAAATATCAACACCGTTCTCCATCCGTGAGTAAAGATGCAGATCAAGATAATTTGTTCCCATCAGTTTAATAATAGGAAGAAGTGTATAACTACCTTGCTCAAATAGAGCTCCACCTGCTTGTTTGGAATCAAATTCGCGTCCGTTTTTATCTAACAGTTGGGAGAGAGATGCTTCGATGTCCACAACATCTCCAATTACTCCCGATTTAATCATTACCATCAAATGGTTAAAGGCGGGACAATGCGCTGTTTTATTGGCTTCCATCAGGACAACTTGTTTTTCCTCTGCCAATTTATAAAGGTTTTTTGCTTCATCACCATACAGTACCATTGGTGTTTCGCAGAGAACATGTTTGTTATGGAGAATAGCTTTATGGATAAGGTTGCCATGTGAGAGATGTGGTGTTGCAATATATACCGCTTGCACCTCTTTAAAAAGGTCATCTATGGTTTCATAGCATTTTATCCCATTATGTTTTTGGGAAAACCCCAGGGCTGTCGAAAGGTTTATATCATATGCTGCACATAGGTTTACACCGTCAACAACACTTACTTCAGAAGGAAATCGCTGAGCAACTCTGCCACAACCAATAATTCCCACTTTAATCTCCCGAGTGGATTTTGCACGTAGCAAGGTGCTGCTGATACCCTCTGTACGGGGCAAATAAATCACCTTGCAAAATTCGTTCAGATAGTCAAACTTTCCTTCCCAATCATTGCCTATGGCAAAGATATCAATGTTATACTTTTGTATATCATCAATTTTTTGTCCAACATAATCTTCTATAATTACCTCATCAGCAAAACCTGTTGCTTTTACTGCCTCTACACGTTCTAACACGTTATTTTGGACATTAAGTTTTCCTCTTCCTCGGTCAAAACTATCGCTGGTAACCCCCACGATAAGATAATCTCCAAGTTCCTTAGCCCTTCGCAATAAGTTTAAATGACCTTGGTGTAGAAGATCATATGTACCGTATGTGATAACTCTTGTCATTTTTAAATGAAACCTTTCTTTTGTAAATCTTTAAAAGCAGCAATTAATTTGTCATAATCTGTGTAAGTGAGATGTCCAATATGACCAACACGAAAAACAGTATCTTTCATATCTCCACCGTTAGGACAAATCCAAATACCATATTCGTCTTTTATTTTTATAAAAAGTTCATGTGCAGAACAAGTTTTTGGATGGAGGGGTGTTACACAATTCGACAATGATTCCGAGACGATTTCAAAGGGCAAATCTTTGATTTTTCTACGGAAATAATTTGCAAGATCAGCTGTTTTGGCAATCTCACTTTCCACCCCCCCATGGGTATCAATCTCTTTTAGGCGTACATTGATTTGCCGTAAAATGCCTACAGCGGGAGTCCATGGTGTTTGCCCCCTTTCTTGGTTTTTTAATGCTAACTGTAGATCAAGATACTGGCAGCAACATTTTGTTTTCTTAATTCTTTCTAAGGCCCGAGGTGAAAGAACTAATACAGAAATTCCAGGAGGACAGGCTAAAGCTTTTTGAGATCCCGTAATCATAATGTCTGCATGAAGTTCTTTCATGTTAAATGGGTCAGTTAAAAATGTACTGACACAATCAACAATAAGAAACAGATGATTACGTTTACAAAAATCACTAATTAGATTAATATCGTAATGTACACCTGTTGATGTCTCATGCTTGTTAACTAGAAAGGTTGTGTATCCCTGTTTTTCGTATGGTGCCAGGTGTTCTGGTTTTAGCGCTTTTCCATGCTCCAAATGAATTTCGGTGAAAGGTATTTTGTGAAGAGCTAGTAATTCTACAAATCGCTGACCAAAACTTCCACCGTTTACTATGAGTGCTTTATCTTGTGATGTCAAAGTATTGATGATGGCAGTCTCCATACCACCAGAACTGGAACAAGTCATGAATACCGCACGCGATTCCTCTCCGGATTTAGCAAATTTCTTTATCAAAGCTTCATTCTCTAACATAATCTCAGAGAATTCAGATGTTCTAAAATACGGAACTTGTTCAGCTCCAATTGACCTTACGGCATCGCTAGATTGTACGGGGCCGACAGTGAAGTTAATCATATCTTAATTATTAATTTGTAATTTTCTTAACAACATTCTCCCATTGAGAAAAAATCGGTTCTATTCTAAAGATATCAGAATCCTTTATGTTTTTCTCTCTCATTTTCTTACGCAAATCTTCTCTGCTCATCAGTGTCCGCATAGCCTTTTCCATGCCGTTGATATCACCAATATCGAGCAGGAATCCATTTTCACCATTTCTGATAAAATCCACCGTTCCTGATACCTTTGTAGTAATAATTGGCAATCCCACACAGAAAGCTTCTACCACCGCATTGCTCATTCCTTCATAGTCACTGGAAAAAGCAAATATCTCCGATTTATTCAGTTCTTCTATGATGTTTTCATTTCTTCCAGGCAAAAGAATTTTATTTTCTAATTCTAAATTCTTAATTCTTAATTCCAACGCTTCACGTTGGGGCCCTTCTCCATAAATTACCAACTTCCACTCAGGAAAATCATCCACAATTCTGGCAAATGCTTCGATTATCATTTTTTGATTCTTTTGTAAATGAAGCCTTCCAACAGAAATAATTCTTTTTTCTTTGGGCAGAGCCACCAAGTTAAAAACTTTATCAGAAACAGGATTGAAAATGACGGTGGTCTTTCTTTGAATAAAGCGAGGATAATATTTTTTTATTTCATTAGTTTGAACGACCAAATGGTTTGCAAAGAGCAGCAATAGCCGTTGCAAGATTTTTTCCGAAATACTGTTAAAGCGCGGATCAATTCTTTCCGATGCAATTACTGGAATTTTTGTACCAAGTAGTGAGAATAAGGTTATGCAATAAATGGAGATTCTGAAAGCAAAGACAATAGTTGGTTTTTGTTTTTGTAGATAATTCCTAATCCATAATATCTTTTTAATGAGTGAGGATGAGTTGCACTTCTGTTCTGCAACTGTCACTTTAATTCGTTCATCTAAAGAATAGAAGCGAATGTCTTTTTTAAGGAGGATGAATTCCACCTCATTTTCTTTCAGAACAAATTGATTTGCCAATAATGACATTACCCTTTCTGCACCACCGGCCCCCAATGTTGCTGCGATAAATACTATCTTCATTTTAATTTAAGACACGATAATTTGAGAAACGATTCTTGAAGGTCCATACTTTAGGTAGAAGAAGATCGTAAGAACAATTCCAAGCCCTACGTAATATGTGATTTTTAAAGATCTTGTTGGAAGTAATCTTCCAATCATAGGTAGTATAAACATCTCGTAGGTAGCAAACATGGTTGATGTTCTACCTGAAAGTGCCGTATAGTTACAGAAGAAAATTAATATGAGCGTAGAGTAAAAATATCCATTACGAAAAACATAATAGTATTTAGAGAATGCTTTAAGCCATTTTTCTGTATATGAAAAGATAAATAGCACACCAACTTGGAAATAAATCATAGGATTTCTTAAACCTTGTGCTTTTTCTACATACTGTCCTTGTACGTATGTGGTATATTGCAAATCCACACTGTATGAGTCAACAACATTCGAAATACTATTGGCAGCAGTTTGAGAAAGAATGGCAGCAAGAAGAATGGCTATGAAAATATGCCATTTTTTAAACTTAATCAGATTAAAAAAGTAAAAGGGAATTCCTAACAATGCCATTTGGTGAAATTGATAAGCAAAAAGAATAAGCAGAAGATACTTCCACAATTTTTTTTCTAATATGTATTTCGTGCCAAACATAATCAGTAGGATACATAGTGACGAGCGCATCTGCACAAAATCTCTGTTAAGAATAAATCGTCCGATATAGTCACAAAGCCCTAAAAGAGGTATGATACAGAAAATATTAAGAACTCTTTTTAGTAAATACATGGATATGGCACCCATTGCTGTAAGGTAAAAGACAGGTTCGGAAGAGAAAGATTTTATAATAGCTGCTAATAAATAATAACCTTTCTCTGCATAAGATACGGGTTTCAAGCTCCAACTGTAATCACCAGATATTAACGAAGGAACACAATGAAAAGCCCACAGATATGCATTCATATCCGCCCAACCTTCTCGAGTGCCAATAAGTATAGTTAAGATAATGAGTGTAACTACCAAATATTCGTTTTGCCACTTATATGATTTTGCAACACTATAAACAGCAATAATGTAAAATATTACAAATGAAATAATTGCTAACATAATTGTATAGGATTATGAAATTGTTCTCAATAAAATTTTTTTTGAGTAATCTTGTTTTGAACAATAATTGAGGAAATAGTCCTGCCTATTAATAGTTATCTTCGTATTTTCATCTAAGTTTCCTTGATATAGGAGACTGCTGGTACCAGTTTGTTCTAATAAGTCCATAAGCCTTACATTTTTAGTTGTTAATGGCTTGGATAAAGGTATTGCTACAAACGGTTTCTGATAGATAAGCGAAAACACTGTACCATGAAAAGAGTTGGTCACAACGAGTTCAGCATTTGCAACAAGATCAATCCATTGTCCTATTTCTGGGTATGATTTTTCGTATTCGTCCATTTGTCCTTGAACGGCCACATATACTACTTTCAGCCCCTTTTCCTCAGCATAACCATAAACTTCCTTTACATCCATATCGATAGGATTGCCTATTAAATATAAAAGTATATATGGTTGATTGATAGGATAATGTTTCCTGATATGGTCATAATCATGCCTGTCTAGTAAAAGAGTTGGATCTACAACTTGTTGAGCACCTTCAATACCCACCATCTTACATGCGTTTATACCAGCATTTTCACGAGTACCAATAAAGATGAAATCACTTAGCCATTCTTTCATCTTAGATTTGAACTCATCATCTCTGTTTTTCATCTCTGTGGCCATGGAAACGGCATATGCAATTTTTTTTGCTCCCTTTGGCAAGAAGTTCAAGTAATAGATTTCGTCTTCACCCCATATCTGATCACTGCCACAGATATAATAATCACTCTTTGGAGGATTCTCCTTGATAGTTTTTTCATTGTATATAATCTCTGTTTTATCTAAATATTGTTCTTTGAATGCTTCAAATCTCCTTGGTTCGTTATTTGTTGTTTGGTAATATTTTTGTTTCTTTTGAGCGATGTCTCGTAGTTTTATATATTTAGGAAGATGGAATAGAATCCGTACAACCTTAGATAGGGTTATTTTGCTTTTGATAGGATTTTTTCGGCTATACCTTATCAAGAAAGGCTTATGGCCATTCTTTCTTAGGAATTCTTGTAAAGCCCAGCATTGCAGGGCCTGTCCGTAGTTATCATTGCTTGTCCAATAAGTAATTATTCCTATCTTCATATTCTATTCTTGAAAAGGTTCTTAATCTTTTTTCGTGTCTTAAAACCGATGCAACTTATCAGTAAATCCGAAATGAATACTTTTATTCTGTTTTTCAAATTGTCTTTACACAGGTTCGACACAAGTTCATGAAAAGTTAATTTGTTGTTTGCAAAAAAAGCTTCCCGTTTATTGTTTACGTTTGCAGAGTCCCACAGAATAGGAGCATTGTTCGCCTTAGTTGTTTCATGAGTTATAATATCAAGTGCTTTTAAAATTTGGATTCCTTTTTGAGTATAGACAACAACTTTAGAAGTTCCTTTGTCATCGTCCATCGAAGGTACACTATTGCTTATTCCCCAAAAGTCTCCCAGTGAGATATCAGCACCGCTATTAGATTGTTTGAATGCGCATTCATAACAACTTGGTCTGAGATACAGATTCTTGATGAATCCTCGTTGGAAGATATTTTTCCGATACAATTGTGATATTTTCTTATTGTCTAACTCAATATTGACGTGATATCGCCCCCAACCCTCCTCTTTTTTTGAGCGGAAATTGATTGATAGGATGTTTTCTGATTGATTTTTGTTTTTTAGTTCCTTAAGATAATGTTGCCAAGTTTTATTGGAAGGGACACCATGACAAAAGATATCGACAGCCAATAGATTTTCATAATCTTTTCTTAGGAATTGTTTTAATCCGGCTATTTGACAGTGGGTTCCTGTGAACAATACCCATCTGCCTTGGTCTAAAAAGGATTTTGCCTTTTTATAGTTAACACCTATTTGGCTTTGTACATATTTTGAATTTTGTAAACATTTAAGCCCTTCTTCTGTCTCTGTAAAGTCATGAATTACATTCCATTGATTATCGAAGCGCGCCCCGAAAACAACACCCCCTTTTTCAGTAATGATATAACGTGCAATAACTATGAATATTCCACCCGAAGAACTGTTAAGCCGAACTTCTTCGTTTTTGTTTTGTGCAGCAAAAACTAGTTGTGAAACCTTTCTTTCAAAAGAGTTTAATTTTGGACAGGCTTTTTCGCAGAGCCCGCATCTGATACAATAATTTGTATCTACAATAGGATAATAGAAACCCTCAGAGTCTTGTTGAAAGTTGATACAACCTTTAGGGCAAATCTGGACACAAGCCTCACAACCACAACAATTTTCTTTCTGAGAAATAGAAATCATGCTCAGAGAAAGGAATTAAAAGTATTGTGCAACATTTAGTTTAATCAGTAAAAGCCAGACATATTCTTTCCATGTTGCTTTTCCTGCTTCTTTAATTTTCTTGAATAAAAGGAATGCTTCTTTTTTCTTATCTGTCATTCTGGCATATACATGAAAATTGTGTATGCCATATTTGGTTCTTACACCTTATATTCTTGTTTTTTTTCATCTGGCTTTTTTTTCAGACGTTTGAAAGTCTCTATTTGAACACGTTCGTTAATGCCAAATCTTTCCAAGGCTTTATGTGTATTTAGTTTGCTTCTACTAGCAGAATTAGAACGGATGAGAACACTAACCAGTGGTTCTAAAATTGTTTTACATTTATATTTGTATAATAAAGGAGCCATCATTTGGTAGTTCTGCCAAGCCCCCTTTTCCACATAATAGTCAAGGTTTGTTTCTTTTTTTAGAATGCCGATTTTTGCCATATAGCCGATGGGAGCATAGAAAAATCATTCTTATTGTAAACATAATCATCAAATAATGCTTCAGTGCTATCTTCCGATGCGTTCTTACCTTTTATATATTTCATTTCAAGTGTATCTTCATCTACAAAAGCTTCTTGCACTCTCACCATGGAATATTCATCAGAAGTATTAGCCAGAATGCGAACCATCTTTGAGATAGTTTGATTTGTGGTGTAAAAGTCGTCACTATCTGGCCATAATATAAATTCCCCATTTACATATTGAAGTCCGTTTCTTAAAGCACCCCCAGCTCCCGTATTTTCCTGTTTTATATACTTTAATGAATAACCTCTCTTTTCGAATTTGGGTATATAACTTTCTATAACTGCTTTGCTATTGTCTTTTGAACCGTCATCGATGGTTATCATTTCAATTTTATCATAATCTTGTAACAGAATGGAATCCATTAATCGGAAGATGAATTTCTCCACATTATAACAAGGTGTTACGATAGATACTAAACCTTTTTCCATTTATTTTTTATTAGCTGAAATTAATAATAGCGTTTCTAAGAGCCTCAGGGTTGCCCATATCGTACATTTCGCCCTGAAGTTTTATGCCTAACATACCAGATTTAACCCTGATTTGGTCCAATGCAGTAGTTCGTTCAATTTCTTTGGCTGCGTTTTCTTTTTCTGCTTTTTCAATGTTTTCTGCTAGTTGGGTAAATACTTCTGGTGTTAGGATATATTGGCCGAATACAGAGTAGAATTTCTTTTCGCCTTGACGGTTTTTGACAGCAAGGAATTCTTCTGCATAGCTCTTCTTCGGTTTTTCTGTGAATGTATTGACATTCATTATCGTTTCGTATTTGTCTTCCCAAATTCCTGTTGTAACCCCATAACGGCTTACTTCGTTGAGGGGAATTTCGTGAATAGCAACCATTAAGGTGTTGTTCTTTTCGTATTCTTCAATTAGTTGCAGTGCGCACGGCTTGTTCGTGGAACTTTTGTAAATGGTGTCTCCTAAAAGTAAAATCACAGGATCGTTCCCTGCAAACTCCTTTGCTTGGAAAACCGCATGTCCGAATCCGCGTTTCTCTGTTTGGTAGACATACTTAAGCCGTTTTCCTATAGAAAAAATATGTTTTGCATATTCTTGGCTTTCATTATTTAGTTTTTTAAGGTGCTCTTCAGCCAGAGGCTTCTCAAAGAATTCATTGTACATCTTTCTTTCTTCTTCTGAACCAAGCACTAAACAAATCTCTTCAATTCCGCTTTTGATAAGTTCTTCTAGCAGGATGAGGATAACCGGCCTTACAAAGCCATCGGGGCAGGGTATAGGGAAGAAATCTTTTTTCAGAGCTGCTGTGGCTGGATAGAGTCGTGTTCCAAACCCAGCAACAGGAATGATTGCCTTACGAACGGTGTGAACGGGTTTAAGGGTTAGGGTATAAGCTTTAAGACTAAGTTCAATTAAATAGTCACGAAGTTTTTGTTGAGACTCTTTGTCTTTTGCAAGAAATTGAACGGACCCGTCACCATGAGAACCAACACCTTTGCCGCCCTATGCCCATTGTCGAATAGCGGGGTCATTGAGCACTTTCTTCAGTTTTGGGGCATTCAACTGTTCTGGACACATTGGAGCAACCATGTCATCAAATACTTTTTCTGTTTCTGTCATCAGCAGTCCCAGTTCCTCTGTTTTTCCTTCAGCCATAAATTTGATGGCTCGTTCAATAAATTGCTGGTTGATTTGTCCTAAAGCCAACTGTACTTTTTCCTCTTTTTCATTTGAAGCAAAAGGAAAGGCTTTGTTTAAATCTCTCAAGATTTTAATGGTGTCTTTTTCTGCACAAAGGTCGGCAAACACCCAGTACAAATGTTTTCTTACAGTTAAGGGCTTAACCTCAACATCTTCACCGTCAAAGGTCATCAGACTCGGCTTAACTCCAAAAGCACAGGCCAGGTCCAAGCGTCCACATCTGGAGGATGTCCGAAGTTCTCCCCAATAGGCGATATTCATTTCCCCCATGGTGTTCAGATTTAGTGTAAATCTGATTGAATGCCCTAGCCACGAGAACACAGATGGCGGCGCTACTGCTGAGTCCGCTTTTCATCGGGAGTGTCATTTTGGTTATGGTAATCTTGACCCCACCGACATTATACCATTCAAGCATATAGCTGGCAACTCCTGCACAATAACAAAAGAAATCACCCGATTTTGCGACCTCTTTTAAGGCTGTTTCATTCATTATGCAAGAGAAGCCCTCTTCTTCTTCCTTAATACATGGATCTGCGTATTCTATTTCAAACTTATCTGATTTTATAACCTCTGCATAAATGCCTTCTTCAACTCCGGTAACGATAGATGCTCCCGCAACGATGTTGGCATTCATCGTACGGTATTTTCCCGCCCAGTCTGTATGCTCGCCAAAAAGACAAAGGCGACCTGGTACAAATAGTTGTATCATAACTGATTCTTTATTTAATATTTCCAATAAACATTTTCCTCTAAAACGACCGCAGGATTCCCTACAGCAATACTGTTTGGAGGAACATTCGAGTAAACAGTGGCATTGGCTGCAATGATTGCACCGTCACCGATTTTAACTCCCGACATAACAGTACATCCATCGCAGAGCCAGACATGCTTTCCTATAATGATGGGGCGTGATGTTTTGTATCCGTCTAAACTCATGTAATGACCACCATTACTATCTCTTAATGTTACATTTCTCCCAATCCTGCAGTCTTCTCCTATTTCAATATAGTCTCGACAGACAATTGTCAACCCCTCATTAGTCTGACACTCCAATTCACCTCCCATATCGGATTTTATAACAAGGTGACCGCCAATAAGCAACTCGATATCAGAACCATATCCCCAGAAGGTTTTGGTTTTCACCTCCAAAACAGCATGGTCGTCAACAAGTAATCGTGTTTCTTGTTTGGATTGTTTATACCTGCGATGCCCTATCTCAAGTAATGCATCTAATTTTATTTGAGCAGTAGGGGCAATATTCATAATAACATTCTTGCTAAAATAGAATAAAGCGTCTTTCTTGATATTTGTCTCAATATTCTTTTTAAAGAAGTTAAGGCGTACCAACCTGAAAAGGTTAAACAAACTCCATTCGCTGTATTTTATTATTTTAGCAAAAGGTTTTAAAGAGCTTAGAAAGATATTGTGCGTACGGGCGTTACTTAGGAACTTATCAGCCAAATCTTTGATGGACAAGGAATCTAGTTGGTTGTAAAACTCATTGCGGTTGCATTTTGGTTTTGGTAAGCTTTCCGTCAACATAGGTGCCATTTCAATTACTTTTGACAAATCCGCCTCTTCTTTGTTAATCTTAGTTTGAATAGCCGAAAAGAAAACTTCTCCTTTTGAAGAATTCAGCAAAACCAGTGAACAGCCTAAATTATCATTAGTAATTGTATTTAACTTATCCGTATATGCACCTAATGTTATGTCGGAAAACCTTTTTAAACCTTTGAACTGACAATCATAGCAAGAAGGTCTGGATAATATGTTATTATCAAGATATGCTTTTTTCAAAACATTGTTTGAGCCGTAAAGATATTCGCTTTTTTTCTTGCTGAATATATATTTATGGGTCATGGAGTCCCATCCCATTTCTTTGTTTAGTGATGTTTGATAGACAATCTTCGAACCGTATTTTTCTTCTAATTCAGATTCAAGTTTATGATAAAATTTGGGAGAATTAACACCTCTACAAACAAAGTCGACCAACAGTAAATTTGAATAGTCTTTATTTAAGAAAGATTTAATTGCCGCAGTTTGACAAGGAGTTCCACAAACAAGTACTTTCTCCCCCGCAACCAGCAGGTCTTTCACTTTTTTATAGAATCCAACGGAATAGCTCTGTACAAACTTTGCACCTTGAATTTTTTTCAAATCCCCTTTATCATTTGAAACGAACTCTGTTACGTTTTGATTATCGTCATATACAGCCCCACCAACATATCCGCCGTCTTTATACATTTTGTTTGCAAGAGCACTAAAAACACCGCCTGCAGAACTTTCGAAGCGTGTACCTATTCTTTTGTTGATAGCAGCAAAAGCTTTCTGCTTCATATCATCTGTCCTTTTTAGGCTATTAATGTTTAGTACTGGACAAATGCTTTCACAAGCACCGCAATCAGCACATTTTTCCTTGTCGACTTTAGGGTATAGAAAACCTTCATGGTCTTCTGTAAAGGTAATAGCCTGGTGTGTACAAGCATCTGCACACACGCCACAACCGCAACAACGTTCTTTCTCAAAAATCTCTAACACAATCGTAATCTAAGTTTTATCAGGATAAGGTTATTAGAATTTCAAGATGGTTCCACCCCAACTTAGTCCTACCCCAAAACCAGAAATCATCACTTTCATTCCATTGCCGATGATCCCGTTTTTCATACATTCTTTAAGTCCGATTAATACTGTCGAACTAACAGTGTTTCCTGTGGTAGATAAATTCACATAGAATTTATCTTTTGGCAGTACACATACTTTCCGTATAGTGTTAAGCATGAATTTGTTTGCTTGATGGAAGACGTAATAGTCAACATCTTCTTTTGACATTTTATTCTTTTCTAAAATATCTTTCATCATTGCGGGAACTGCATCAAGCGTAAAATTGAAAATAGCACTGCCGTCCATATAGAGGAAATCATCGTATCGAGTGTGTCCATCATCGTCGGTACAGCTTAATCCCGTGGCTGACTTTTGCCGTGAAGCCCCAGTACCCACAATCAGATGTCTATAACCGCTACCGTCAGTACCTAAAGAGAATTCGCCTATCTCGGCAAATCCTTCTGTAGAGACCAGACAAGCAGCTGCTCCATCTCCGAAAATACTGCGGTTGCTTTTATCTGAAGGATGAAGGTATTTGTTGTAAGTTTCTGCGGTAAGTAAAAGAATGTTATGAGCAACGCCGGCGGCGATGAGTCCTTTTGCCATGGCCATACCATAGACACAGCCCGAGCATCCCAAATTATAATCAAAAGCGCCCGCAGATGTGGGAATACCTAATCTGTCTTGAAGAATGCATGCTGTTGAAGGCAAGAAATAGTCTGGACTCTGTGTGCAAAGCATAACAAAGTCAATTGATTTTGGCGAAATGTCATATTCTTCAAAAAGTTTACATGCTGCCTTTTCTGCCATGTCTCCGGCAGTTTCGTCTGGTGCTGATAAATGACGAGAATCGACGCCAACTTTTGCCGCCACCTTGTCAACGCTCCATTCTGGGAATTCTTTTAGTAGTTCTTCGTTAGTTACCACTCGTTCGGGTAGATAATAAGAAATTGCTTTAATATATGCCATATTATTATTGTTTAACGAGCTCCTCCTGTTATTTTTAAATTACTCCCAGTCATCCATGCACTTGTATCGCTAAGAAGATACACAGCAAGATGGGCAATGTCTTCAGGTCTTCCGTATCGTTTGAGCGGATAGTTCTTTTCATCCTCTTTCAATTCTTCCTCGGTAAGACCTCCTTTAAAGACAAGATCCGTCCATACCATTGCAGGACTGACGCAGTTAACACGAATAAGACGTGGCGCAAGTTCCAACTGAAGACATTGGGCATAAGAGATGATTGCCCCTTTTGAGGCTGAATATAACGCATTGCCAACACTAGGAGAGTCCTGTGCCATAGATGCAATGAAAACAATAGAGCCGCTTTTGTTTATCTTCTTCTGTTTCAGCAGCTCGGTTTGGAGCATGACAGGTGCCTTAAAGTTCATGGTCATCATTTGGTCCAAGTCATTTTCTTGCATCATTTTGCATAGAACACGATTCCCGATTCCTGCGCAATGAACGACACCATCAAGTTTGGGCAAATTAGAAACCCATTCAGGAAGACTTTTGAAATCTGTCAAATCACCCCGAACAACGAGATGATCATTTGCTTCCATTTCAGCCAATGTCTCTTGAAGTCTTGATTCGTTCCGTCCGGTGATAACGACAAGTGCTCCCATTCTGGAACAGGCGATGGCAATACCACGGCCTATTCCAGAAGAGGCTCCTGTAATCAAGATACGTTTGCCTTTTAAAGAAAACGGATTAACGGCTTCCATATCAGTTACTTAGAAGCGACTAAATCAAACAAATCTTTAACGGTATCGCATTCTTTAATTTCTTTACCGGTAATATTCTTACCATATTCAGTTTTAACGAAAGCAATAACCCCCATTCCTGTTAATGATCCCCATTCATCTAATTCATGGAACTCAGTTTCAGGAGTGATTTCTGCAGGATCGGTGTCGTCGAATTGTTCTGCAAATTGCGCAACAAAAGTATTTAAATCCATAATACAAATAATTATAAATATAAAAATAAACTAATTCTTTCTTATTTCATATTGTACAAATAACCAGTATGCCCAAAAAGGCAGGGCTTTATATAATTTCACATGGTTCGAAAACTTTATCTGGGGTAAATCCTTTCGCATGTACGAATACCATTCTTTGACTTCCTTTTTTGCCTGAGAATACGGTAACCAGGAAATTAATTCAAAATTACGAAGAACCCTCCAACTAACTACAGAATCTATTTTTTTGCGTTTTGGTTCTGAGACGTTACTGTGGTTCTTTTGAAAAGCCACCAGTTGATAAACCAGTTTTTTTCTGTCTTCAAAATGTTTTAGTACAGTCTCTTGACTAGTTGTTTGTCCAACTCTTCCAATCAGATAGTTATAAACCACCTTATCGAAATATATCAGGTTCTTTGCTTTGGCAACAGGAAGGATTAACAAAATGCCATCATCATAAAACTGTTTTTCCAAGAATAGCGGGTATTCTGGCTGTAGCATGCTAGTTTTATACACACAATGCCAGAAATTGGCATCCAAAGTTGACTGTCCTAAGCTGAACCAGTCAAATGTGTCAGCATCATACACTGTATTGGGTGTAATCTTAAATCTTTCTCTGTTTGTTGGCCCGTCCACAAAGCATCGGTTAATATCTGTAAAGACCAGATCGACATCAGTATTCTGCAGGAATTCAATCAAGCTTGCAAAATTGGAATTATCATACCAGTCATCACTGTCAAGGAAACTGATATACTTTCCAGTTGCCTCCTTGAGACCTCTGTTCCAAGCAGAACCATGTCCACCATTCTCCTTGTCAATAACAGTGAATGTTTGGGGATATTTCTTTTCGAATTCTTTGGCCATAATAGCAGAGTTGTCGGGAGTACCGTCATTCACGACAATAACTTCTAACAAGTCCATCATTTTCTTTGGTACCACCAAAGAACCAAGACATTTGTCGATATATTTCTCTACTTTGTAAACTGGTACTACTACCGTTAATAATTTATCCATATAACGAGATTTTATTACTTTTATTATTATTTGAAAAACGCCATGACATTACAGTAGATGAAAAAAATAGAAGGAAGACGATAATTATTCTTTCTCCACATTCTGACATGCCTAATCTTTTTGTAGTGAATAGTATCTAAATATCGATAGTTATCCATACTTTCTTTTTCTATGAATTTATCAAAATCGATAAGCATATCTGCAGAAATACTTTTTCTACGTTCTACCAACACGGTATTATAAATCCATCTAAGCCTTTTGTGTAGCCAGAAAATCAGACCCTTATAGATGATGTTGTTTTCGTCTTTATAAGGCTTGATTTGTGAAATCATGTCCTCAGTGACTTTTATTTCCTGCCTAAAGCTTTTGCTGTTATATTTCACATTGACATCAACGGTCTGTCCTTCCCGCCCTATCAAGTATAGATAAAGGAATTTTTCTAGATGATAGACGGTTTTCACCTGAAGCATAGGGGTAAAGACCCATTGGTTGTCAGTATACGACACACCCTCTGTCTGCTTATAGTTCATCTTAATAAGGTTATCCCGCTTGTATGTCACAGCATGCATCATGATATTAAAGAAGTCCAGTCCGTTCTTACATACTTCTTTAAAATCAAGTACTTTATTAGCGGGAATATAGTCATATCTGCGGTTTCTTACTTCCTTATCAGATTCATCAACAAAAAGAAAATCTGTCAGCACTAAATCCACGTCGATCGTTTTCAATAAAGAGACATATTCTTCAAATGTGTCTGTGTTAAAGCTATCGTCAGCATCAAGAACTTTTATGTACTTTCCCTTAGCCTCTTTCAGACCACGGTTTACGCATGACCCGTAATTACCGTTTTCCTTGTCAATAACTTTAAAGGATTTTGGATATTTTGATTCGTATTTACGTGCTATTTCTAATGATGAGTCTTTACTTCCATCATTCACGACAAGAATTTCTACATCATCCAATCCTTCTTTTATCAGTAGAGAATCCAGACAATGTCTCAAGTAATTCTCCATGTTATAGGTCGGTATGACGATTGTTAGTATTTTTTCCATAATGATATGTTTAATCTACAAACACCGGTTTAAAAGCCTTTTCTACAACTTTCTCATTTTTAATATATGGCCAGTCACCATCCCAATTCACAGGATTCAGGAAAATTATTCTTCCAGCATCAGGGTCGCTTCTAAGATATCCATGAAAAATAATCCAGTCCTGTTTTTTATCGTCTGTAATAAATTCCGCATTGTGACCAGGACCAGCGACAAAACTGCTGCCAGATAGGAAAGGTTCGTATTGACTGTCTAGTGTCCTTTTTCCGTCTTTTGTTGTATAGGGGCCAAACAAGCTGGTCGCTCTTCCATAAGTGATATGGTAGCTGCTTCCCAGTCCATTGCAGCAAGTTCCGCATGAGCCAAACAGATAGTAGTAACCGTTGCGTTTATGAATATAGGTACCTTCCATTCCACCTCCAGCAATCTGTATTTTTTCGGCTCCTTTCTTGATGGAAAGGCCGTCCTCAGCTAATTCAATACCCCATATACCTCTTAAACTTCCCCAGAACAAGTATTTCTTCCCGTCATCTTCAATGTAAAACGGGTCAATGCTGTTTCTTGCCTTCATTTCAAGACTGGTAAATAGTTTTCCCAAATTTGTGAAAGGACCCGCAGGATGGTCAGCTACGGCCACTCCAATTCCACACCCCCATTCATCTCCCCACACAGATTGAGAATAATAGAGTACATATTTGCCATTTATGTAATTGATATCAGGTGCCCATATACTGCCTTTGTTAATATTTGGTCTCGTTTCCTCATTAAATACAGTCCCAATATAATCCCAATCCACCAGGTTTTTTGATTTATAAATTGGTGTATTTCTTATATCTTCAGTAGCATATAGGTAGAAAAAATTATCTTGTTTTGACCTGATAATTGTAGGATCGGGGAGACTGATATTAATAATCGGATTTTGATAATTAAATAGATTTATAACAAAAGTATCAACGATAGTAGTGCTTTCAATGATCGTGTCTTTTATGATAGTATCTCTAATAATCGTATCTCTAATGATCGTATCTTGAATAATTGTATCTTTATAGATGGTATCTTTTACAATAGAGTCTTTATAGGTCGTATCACTAACTATATTACCCTTTATCACCGTATCATTCTTGCTGATGATGACATCTTCCAAGATAGTTTCGGAAGAGCCGCAACCAGCTATTATACTAGATAATAAGAATAATAAAACAAGGAATGGTTTTTTCATTGAATTATCGAAATAATTTATGAAAACAAGCGGACATCAAATATTTTGAACGTGCGAGATGGAAATAATCTATGAAAAGTATGTCTTTTCGGCCATAAGAGAACCCCATTTTTTTTAGAAGGTTATTATCAAGTTCATGGAATAATTTAGCCATTTCATCATGATTGTTCTTATGATTGTTAATGGCACTATAGGTAAGTGCTTTATTTAAGGATACAAGCATATTCTTATATACTTGTTCTAAAAAATCAGGATTTTTGTCTTTAAAAAACAATCTTAATACATTAAAAGATATTGTATTGCTTATTTCTCGTATTTCAGCCTTTAATGAATTCTGTTGACTCATATATGAATTCTCATTTGTACAGTCATAATGATAGATAATATCATCAATAGAAGCGAATCTATCAGCATAATACAACAATTGAGGTATTACTTGATGATCTTCTCCAATGTTACATCCTTCCAATGCTTGAATCTTGTTTTCTTTATATAGTGATGTACGTATGAGTCTCCCCCAAATGGTATGATTATATACAGGTTGTATATATAATTTAATAAGTGCCTCTTTATCTATTGGTTCATTTTTATGTAATATTTCCTGGCTATCTTTCCTCTGAAAAACCGCATTTCCTGTAACAATATCATAGTTTCCATCTTTCTGCTTAAAAACTAATTTTTCAACGGCATCTTTTTCAATATAATCATCTGAATCAACATGTATCAGGAAATCTGTTTGGCAGTTTTCCACAGCCGTATTTCTTGCTGCGGCTAATCCTCGGTTTTTTTCGTGCCGGATAATCCTGACATGTTCTTTTCTTTCAGGATACTCATCCAACGTTTTCTCTAATATTTCAATACTGTTATCTGGTGAAAAGTCATCCACAAAGATATAATCAATATCGGAATATGTCTGTTCAAATAAAGAACGGGCACATCGCTCTATGTATTTTTCAACATTATATATAGGAACAAGAATAGAAACAGACATTTTTACGGTATCGAAGAGGGTGAAAGTAAAATTGACGGCTTACCCATTGAATAGGTGTTAGATAAAGTTTAATATCGTAATTTATAAAATAATGAAATTGCTGACTTACGAATACGTTCTTTAAACGAAAACCCCCAAGTTTCTATGACTTCTTTTCTTACTTCTTCGCTATCAAAAGGAAAGGTGGAGAATTTTACTAGATTACGTCTTCTTATAGTTTTTATGGTATTTGAATTAATCAATCTATTCTTAACAAGATAATCGAAAATTCTTTTATCTTCAATAAAATCAGTTCCGTTAGTATAACATCTTTCTGTTGTATTAGCACTATGCTTGCGAAAAAAGTTGAGAGATTCATCTATGTATGAAACGGATCCGTTTTGAATTATTTCAATCCAAAACAACCAATCTCCAGAACCTTTGAATGTTTTGTATTGGGAGTCTATGGTCAATGCGATGTTTTTGTTAAAGATGGCAGAACTCGCATTCATAATAATATTGTATTTACCAAGAAATTCTTGGATAAATGCTTTTCCATCCCAGTTACCTCTTTTTATTTCATTGTGAAAGGTTTCGTATTTAAGACTATTTTCATCCATTCTTTGTGATTTACAGAATGTGACTACATTGTTTTTCTCTAAATGCTCTTTTACTAATTTTTCAAGAAGCGTGTTTTCACACGAATCATCACTTTCTGCTATCCAAATGATAGGACCTTTTGCTAATTTGAAACCTTTATGCCATTGCTTGAAAGTTGAGCCTGAATTTTGTTCATTAACAACTATCTTAGCAACATGTGGATCGTCTTTATATTTTTTTATTACTTCTATACTGTTATCTGTTGACTTATCATCAAGGATAATTAACTCAAAGTTTTGATAAGTTTGATTTAGTATACTTTGTATACGTTCGTCAAGATATTGAGCGTGGTTGTAATTAGGAACAACCACGCTAATCAGTTGATTTTGTAGAAACACTATTGTTTATGATTTAAATTTCAAAATATAATCACGAAAGGTCCTTAAAAGTTTTAGTGGGAGAGGATATTTCGGGAAATATCTATGACAATGAAGGACATTTATTATATGATTTTCCCCGTATTTACTTAACAACCAGCAACACCGATGTTGACCATCCCAGATAAGATTATCATCAACAAGAACAATATTGTTTATATTATTATTTCCATTTTTATCCATGCTGTCTATGAGATTGTCAAATCTTTGTTGAGACATTAGATCATTGTTCCAAATTTTTTTGTTATAATTACAATATTCTTCATATACAGCAGGATTACGGGTTATAATATATTTGTATGGTAGAGTTTTTGAAAGAGGTATCTTTTCGCCACGAGGGCTGAATTCTCTTCGAATTTCACCAAGAGAAATGTTTTTAAACTTCCAGTCTTTAATTAATACGGGTTCTATACAGTCGAATGCAAATTGATCTTCAACGTGCACTCGCGGGTCTTTAAGCATTCGGACTCCGTTATACTTTTTCCACCACCAGCCATAAGGATAGAAAAACCATTGCATTCGTTTGATTTTTAACACATTTGGTCCCGTCATTTTTAATCCTTCCCATAAAGGAGGAAAACAAATGATGCGTTCCATTCTGTGAGCAAACGAAAATCCTTTTGTGTTAAACTTTTCGGGAGCAATGTTAAGTTCTTGGATTTTTATCAGCAAATTGGCTCTTATTGCAAAACATGTACCCGAGACAAATCTATATGGTAAAGGCTTTGGTAATCCTAATTCTTCTAAAGCTTCCTCCACCATATGTTTTTTATGGATGGGGTCTTCAACGATTAAATTATTTGCAGCGACAAGACCAATACCTTTTTTCTTAACGGTTAAATCCCGGATAGTCGTGTGAACGGAGAATGCACCAATGCAACCTTCAAAAAGATTTAAGAACCAATTTCTTTTTCTGAAATATTGACCATATAAGAATATCTGGTGCCGTTTAGTACCCTTAGATTGTAGCTTAAAAACGATATCGTAATCGGAAAGCTTTATAGAGTTTAATACGGTTAAAAAAGGTAATACATCCCATCCTACATTTTTGCACTTGATTATTGAAGTTTCTGGCTTGAATCTTTTGATTGCTGTTAGCGTTTCTTCATTAAAACAACCTTCCATGCATGTCACAATGAGTGAATAATTATATGGAGATAGGTTTTTTAGATATTCACAAATCTCTTTCCATGCGTCCATATAGAATAAATGGAGTATAACGAGAATCCGCGTATCCTTTTGCTTTTTTATAATATGATAATATCTAATTTTACCAAAGAATCGTGCTATGCTACGTCTTTTTGTGTGTGCATAATATTTTCCCCCGTAAATTTTTCCAGATATAGATTCCATTTAATCTGTTATTTAAAGATAATCTATTGTTAATGATACCCAATAAATGTTTTATCCCAATGAATTAAGACTTTATCAAATGGCTTTAATATAAACTCTCTTATCTGATCAATAATAATGCAGATTACAAATATTAGAAGTAATAATGCGATTACTGCAAGCCTGGAATTGGTCATTTCGTATAAATAGGTAGCACCATATATATTACTCCATAGAAAATCTCTGACTATAGGATGGTCTGTGATGAGATAAACAGCAAGAACATTTGCACCAATGTTTATGTTTTTTTTGAAAAGTGGTTTGTGGTGTAAAAAAGTGTAAAAGCAACTTATTGCTTCTATTAATACAAGTATATTGTTACTGCTCCACAACCAATGCATAGGTTTGCTGATATGGAATGTGAGTAATAATAAAGGTAAACAGAACAATATAAAACTATTTATTACAAAAATAAATGAACAATGCTTTTCAAACCAATATACAGGATATTTGCGTAGATATCTTCCTAAAATATAAACATATAATAATAAATCAAGGTTAAAACTGCTAACTTTAAGAATAAACCGACTAATATATAATATAACACCGAAACAGACAACTATAAATAAAAAGGTCTGCTTATTGATACTTGATATTCCTGAATTAATAATTGGAGAAAGCAGCATTACGATAAAATAAAAATTCACAAACCACCAATTGTTGAGTGGTAAAAATGATTGGACAATCTGTGTTGTTGAAAATGTATGATATATAATACAATAAATGATGAAGATAAACAGAGAATAGAAAAAAAGCTGTAACCAAAGTTTACAAACTTTGCTTATTTTCAGATTTATTCCATAGTAGGAAGAAATAAACATAAAGCCAATGACTCCAAAATGGGTAAGTAGTGCTAAGGAGGCATTTATATTGTTTTCGAAATTTAGTGGAAGCTCATCACTACCTATTTTACCAATATGTAGTCCATGACTAAAAAAATGATGGAATAATATCACAAACATAAAAAACACACGTAGTATCTCAATGTTTGGATTTCGGGCCTTATTTGTATTGATCATATTTGTCAAAATATTATAATAGAAATGTCCCTGATTCCATGATTTCCAGTCTCTGTCTTAACAACAAGATATCCTTTTTTTGTTTAATAAAATTTGTCAACCTATTTGATTGATTAGTATTGTCATATAACCTTTGAGGACTTTTCTAACTCATTGTTTTTAGACACCTTCAAGATTATGTTTTTCTTTTGGATAGTTTTTGCTTTATTGTCCTTAAAGCATTAAAGCAAGGATATAGACGTGACTGTGTTATTTCGTCATAAACGTTTTTTAAACGTTGCAATTCCTTCTGACAAATAAGATAGTCTTCGAAATAAAGATCTGTATGGTTAACAAACATCTGTTTTAGCAAATCTTTCCTTTTTTTATTTGCATCTTTATTTCTTGATTCATTTGTTTTTATAATACGGTAGTAAAATCCCACAAAATCAAGTTGATGAGTTTTTCCTCCTTTTTCTAAAATGGAAATCCAAAAATCCCAGTCTTCAAGACCGTCTTTCATATTAGGGTTATAGCCACCAGATAGGTTATAATCCTCACGTCTATACATTGATGAATTCGTGAAACAGTTTTTTCTTAACAACATTGAGGGGGAATATTCAGGAAGATTTAAGGGACCAACTATATCGCCAAAAAATTCAACTTTACTATAAACAATCTTAACATCACTATCTTGATTCATGATGCTAACAGCTTCTTTGACATATTGTGGGGCCAAAATGTCATCACCGTCTAAAGGAAGAATATATTCCCCCAGGCTATGACTAATAGCATTATTACGTGCAGCGACAACCCCTTGGTTATCTTGGAAAATATATACGAAACGATTATCTCGGGCACAATAATTTTTGGCGATTTCTTCTGTGTTGTCAGGGGATCCATCATTGATTATGATACATTCCCAGTCTTGAAATGTTTGTGCTAAAACAGAATCTAATGTCTCAGGTAAAAATATGGCCTGATTGTAACACGGTATGATGATTGATACTTTAGGCATGTTTGTATGAATGGTATTATTGTTTTTAATATTTTTTATTTAGTATGATTTTGAGTGGATACAACAAATAGTATCCAAGTTTATATGTACGTGACTGTTTAATTGCGTATTCTGTCTTTTCCTTTGCATGATTCATATTAATGCCATACCACCTTCTAAAATCCTTTAAAACGACCTCTTCAATTGGTAAACCGCGTCTTCGGCAGGCGTCAATAGCACCTATTAGATGCCACAGATACGCTTTATCGCCATTATCTCCCAAAGAGATGTTGCTTCCTGTGTTTGTGCGGTAATTATATAATACTTTATCAATGAATTTTACCTTGCCCGCTTCCTCCAACATAAAATACATGTCGTGATCCACAGCGCGGAGGAAATGAGCGTCTATTCCTGGTGTTTTTCTATAGGCAGACGTCTTAAAGGAGACGAAATGAGATATACCACCATCACCTTCAAGGAAAGATGAACCCTCAGGAATAGGTCTTTGTTGCTTTGAAACACGAATAAACTGTAAATTCTCGTCAACCTCATTATATCTTGAATAAACCATACTCAAAGAATCGTCTTCAGCATGCGCCTTGATCATAATCTCTAAGGCATCTGGTTCAAGCGTATCATCCGGATCAACAAAACCGCATATCTCACCATGCGCTAATTCTGCACAGCGCCGTTTAGTGTATCCACATCCATGATTACTGTCGTTATAGTAAATATGGAAACGTGAGTCGTTTTCATATTTTTTATATAATTCAGATGAGTTGTCTGTGGAGCAGTCATCAACAATGATGATTTCCCAATTATTATAGGTTTGTTTGAAGATACTATTAATAGCATCTTCAAGATAATTGCCATTATTATAATTTGCAACAAGTACGGAGAAAAGGGGATTTTGTTTCATAAGTTTTTAGTGTGATTGTAAAAAAGAAATGTAGGTATTCGATATTATATGCTCCAAATTTCTTCCCACATCTTTTTTGTATCATCGTGAATTTTAGGTAGGACTTTTTGAAGGGATTGTCGAATTATTGTATTTTTATCATTTTCCATGTAATCTTGAACACGTTGTAACGCTTGGTCGAGATTGTCAAGTGGAATAATACCCTCCTTTTGATCGTAGTCTCTATATAATTCAGCGTATTTATGACTCCAACTTGTGGCCAAGCAAGGCACACAGGAATTTAATGCAGACACAACACCATGGAAACGAGAAGTAATAACCACATATGCTGTAGAAATAAGACCTTTCACCTCTAAGGCGTTAAGACCTGTCACAACTTCTATCTCTCCTTCTAAAGTTTCTTGTATCTGATAGGCGATTATTTCATCTCCTTTTCCTTCATGATTTAAGATATATACCTTTCGCCCATCTTTTTGAGCCATTTCTATGATAGAAATGATAAAATGAATATAGTCAGATAGTGCAATATTACCATGGTCAATCATACGGGCATTTGGAATAACGCAGACGGCTCCTTTCAAATGTTCGTAACAAGATGGTATTTCACCATGTACGAGAGAGGTAAAGTCTGTATGCAGACGTACCTTTTTCATCTCCACTAAGCCAGATGATTTTAGATAGTTGAAAGAAACCTCTTCACGCGGCATGATTAAATCGGCACAATCATTAATCTGCCGCAGCTCATTCCGAGAATAATTTTCACTAAAAGGTCCGAACGCCTGAGGTAGGAAAACAATCTTTGATTTTGCCTTTTTGTTGTTTTTCCATCTCTGTTTTTGTATCTCTAGAGATTTTTCTCCCCATTTCCATTGATCAGAATAGCGGAATCCGCTTCCGTCGAAATAGTAATCATTTCCTCGAATGGCATAAATATCTTCTAAATAGATAGGAGAAATATGCAAACGGCGCATTAAGCCGGGAATATGTAGTTTCTCACACCATCTTCTGATTTTAACAATAGGTTTTTCTTTTAACTTGAGGTTGGTTTTTATGTAATCTAATCCCTGGCGTATACTATTATCCTGAACATATACTACAGCCTTGGGGTATTTTCTCTCTATTTCCTGAAGAATAGCATAGAGCATAAGTTCTGCCCCTTTATTGTTGGTTTCTACACCTGATAATGTGATTTTTTTTCTTTTCATATTATAAAAATGGAGAAAAAATATGTTAGAATCATTTTTTACTTCTTTTTATCTGCCTCCAAATCTTTTCTCCAACCAAATTTTTAATTTCCAACTTTATTCTTTGTTTAGCGAATTTCTGCTTTTGTTTAGGGGTAAATCTTGTTCGTGGATTAAATCGAATCCTTTTCCCAGTTTCCATGGAATTAATACTTTCAATTTCTTCCTTGGTGAGCTGAAAATCAAAAACATCAAAATTTTCCTTAATGTGATTCTCGGAAGATGATGCAGGAATAGGAATACATTGGGTGTCAATATGCCAGCGAAGAATAATTTGGTTAATGCTTTTACCATATTTCTCGCTAAGACCTTTGAGGACAGGATGGTTATGCAGTTCGCTATCCATTCTTGCAATAGGAGAGTAAGACATCACTTGAATGTCATTGCCCTTGCACATTTTCACTAATTCTGCCTGTTGAAAAAGCGGATGACGCTCAAATTGGTTAATAACGGGTTTTACCCTACATATTCTTAGCAACTTTTTTAAATAACCGACATCAAAATTGCATACTCCTATACCTTTAACCAACCCTTTGAGATATAGCTCTTCCATCATTCTCCATTCTTTTTCCCAAAGATAGGGGAAGGGCCAATGCATGAGGTATAAATCTACTTGTCCAAGTTTTTTTTGTGTTTCAAAAAAACATCGTTCAAGATGGTTGGTTTTTAATGGTTGAGAGAATTTGCTAATCACCACGATGTCATTAGCGTCTGTCTTAGATAAACCTTCACCGACAAATACTTCATTCTGATAATTATCGGAAGTGTCAATCATTCGATACCCAATATTATATGCTAATGGGACATTCTCTACCAAACTATCTTTTTGTGGGAAGGTGCCATAACCCATTATGGGAATTTGAAGACCGTTGTTTAATACTATAGCTTCCATTTTTAGACAATATATTTCTCTTTCAGTATCTGAAGTGTTGTTTCCGGAACATATTCCCGAATCGCTTCGAAGTCGCCCTCTTTTAGAAGTCGTCGTACTTCAGTCGCATTTATTACTCGTTCATTGTCAATAGTTAAGCGTGGAATTTCGTAGAACTCCATTCCATATTGTGGAAGGATTTTTCGCATATTCTCATTATAGTTGGATGTAACAGGGTCAAAAGGTTCTTCTCCGGCAAAGCGTTTCTTTATGTTCAGCGGTGCGGCAATGTATTTGCAGAATATCTCAAGGTCCATGGTAACATCAAAGTTCTTTTCCTTGACATAGTCTTTCATGAAATACTCAGGAAAAGTGAGTGCCGATATCATAAATTTGCCACTTGGAACCACAACCACATTTTCTAAGTCTGCGGCTCCCTGTTTTACCATTTCCAGGCGGTCGCTGAATTTAAAGAAAGATTTGTCCTCCTCTACAACAAAAACATAAAGTCGGTCAACCTGCTTGGCAGCATGTTCTATCAGATAGCGATGCCCTTTAGTAAAGGGATTGCAGTTCATCACAATAGAGCCGCAAACAGCATCTGCAGAGGGTAGCGGATATTCCTTTAAAATACCATCGGTATAATCTTGAATTTCCTTGTAAAACTCAGGATTGCGCTGGTTCTTTAAATAATTCTTAAGACATTCGGGTTTCAAGTTCTCTATAGTCTTTTTTTCTACTGGGCGGCAACTAAAGTCGTGAGAAATCAAATCATCGACAATAAGCTCTGCTGCGATTGAATAGCCAATATGGTTCATGTGACCAGGCTTGTCATAGAAGCACCATTTAGCTTCTTCGCGCTTATGCCAGTCGTGGGTAATTTCGTGATACCACACCCCTACATCTTCCCAATGCTTAAGGAGGCGTTTGTCAAGATGGAAGCGGTAGAAGAGCACGATGTCGCCTTCTTTCATACCTATGGATTCCGCAAGAAAGTTATGGTCAATGTATTCATCGGAACCACCCCAAAGGCCGTGGTTCACAACCTTGATATCATTGATGCCCTTCTTTTTCAGCCACATCTGAATTAGGCTTGGAAGAGAATATTTGTCTTCAACAGCATATCCAAAAGCTCCGCAACGGCCATAGATGTGTAGAGTTCGTTTATATTTTTCAGGTTGATAACAAGTTATTCGTTTGCCTTGTATGACATTAACGTATTCACTGGAAAAATCTTCATGGCAATAACCATCTCCCTTTTGTATGACTTGGGGAATTATGCCAATTTTTTTTATGTAATCCTTACTATAGAGATTGCCAAAGATTTCTCTGAGGTCTTCTTCGTATTTATCAATGTCTTCGTACATTTTAGGGAAACTAAGCCCTAATTCCATTCTACGCTGTGCAGATGGAGAATAGGTAAAGTTAACTTTTTCTTTGCCTACACGGTTGTAGAAGAAAATGGGTATTCTTTTCTGAGCAAGCAGTTTCAGTGCATCTATCAAAGCCGTGTTTCTTTCTGCTTTAGAGAGAATGCTTTGGGTTGAAATTGTTTTAATCTTTATCCTTCTTGCTATGCCTCTAATTATTCGATTTGCAGAGACAAGCATCTTGTCTTTGCCATAGCATAGTGGAATTCTATACAATTCTGAGATTTTTTCCACAAATATGGCTTTGTTGTTATATAAAGAGTAATGGGTAGTAATGGTTTCCCTTTTCTCCAAGTCTGTTATTTTCATCCGATAATTAATAATGCGTTTAGCAATCTTTTTAAGCTTTTCTGTCTTTGTTTCTTTTTTATAGATAAATTTATCTGCTGCTTTGAAGTAACCATATTTCCTGAAATATGCAAAAAAGGCAGCGCGTTCTGGATTTTCTGATGGGGTGTTATAGAGATGGCGACAACTTGAAAGAGCTAAATTTTTTGTTGTTTTTTCAATCTCCATAAACCTTTTTGATTTCTCAAGTAGGCATTTGCCCTTCTCTGTATTTACCGTTATAAGAGAAACACCAACGTTGTTTTCCTTACTGTGGAATTTTCCTTCATATTTCCAAAAATCAGCTAATGTGATGTCAGAACATCTGGGAAGATGAGAAAAGTGGCAGCATCCACAAGAAGGTCGATAGAATAATCCCTTTAAATAGCCCGCATGAAAAGGATGTTCAGAGCTTTTTTCCATTTCTACAGAACCATCGTCGTAAGTAATTTTGTATTGATTACTTAGCCATCCAATTGATTTGTCTCGGAAGACTAGGTCTATGATACGCTTACCTTCTTTCTTTTCTTTCTCCTCACGGTATTTCCGCCATACTTTTTGCGAAGGAACACCATGACAAACAACATCGCATGTGTAAAGGTTTTCGTATGGTTTCTGAAGGTAAGACAACAGACCGACTACTTGACAACCTGTTCCACAATACAGAACAACTTTGCCATCTTTCAGGTCTTTCTTTACTTCAGCATATGTGGATTTTGTGTCGCTCTGTAAATATTTTGAGCGCCTTATTTTTTTTGCTTGTGCAAAAGATTCGGTTCTTGTATGTTCTATGATGCCCACTTTTTTTTGTTGGGCACCATAAATGATGCCGTTTTCGGCAATTATTGCCTCAACAATAGCCCAGGCAGCTCCGCCTGATGATACTTCGAAGAGTTCTTCTTTATTTTTAAGCTGACCTGCGTAGAATTCGGGATAAGCAGAGTCATAATTAATGAAATCTTTATAGGAATCATTTATAAAAGGACAGGCCTTCTCGCATAAGCCACAGTTGATACATCTCTCTTTCTTTACATGCGGATAGCGGAAACCGTCTTCATCCTCTTGAAATGATATGATATTTTGGGGGCAAATGTTGACACAAGCTCCACAACCGGTACAAAGTCTAGGGTCTTTTATCTCAATCATGCTATATCCTTTTTAGCTTCTTTTTGATAAATGTAAGTAGTTTTGTCCGTGTTGCCTCGTCTAATCCAATATACCATATAGCAGCTACAGTTGAGAGAACACTTATTGTGCCTACAGAGAAGAAAATAATGTAATGATTGGTTGTTAGATTATTAATGATTCCATATCTAAAAATCACAGGAATAATACACGCTGCTACTGTAACTTTAAAACAATTCCAATAAAGAGGGTTGAAATCACTCCATTTATAGTCTATGTATTTTACAAGAATAAGAGGTTTCTGGATAAATGCTTGCACAGCATAGCTAATAATATACGCATAAGAAAGAGCTACAGGTGATGCTCCCATTTTAAACAGGACATAGATGAAGGGAAACGCAGAAAACAATATAAGGGGTGCGCTCAAAGCGTTCTCCCTCATTCTCCCATTTGCATAAATTGCAGTATAGAAGCCTGAATTAAACGTTTGTACAAGGCTTTGAATGACAATTAACCGAACAAATATATCTGTATATTCAGGAACTTGCCCTAACCAAACGTATAAAAGCTGATACGACAAAAGGAATGTTGGTAAACAAGTTAATAACATTAGAAAAAAGCAATATTGTGTTGTCTCTAACAGCATCTTTTTTGACCCCACATGGTCGCCAGCTGCATATCTTTTTATAATTTGTGGATTAGATGCCGACTTGAAGCTGTCCATAAATTGCCTTGCAACATTATTTACTTGTAGAGAAATAGTTCTTGATGCCACAATTGCAGGAGAAAAAAACATATTAAGCAGAATCAATATTCCCTGATTGCTAAAGGCGATAGCACTATTTGCAAAAAGTTGCCAGCCAGAAAACTCCAATATTGGTTTAAAAATAGCCTTATCAAAAATTAACCGTAGTTTGCATTCCACAAAATTTTGTGTGCAATACCATCGATAAAACAACATCATACCCAAATGGACTAAAAATAATAGTGTAGAGTATAATTTTAGTTTATCGAAATCAAATACGGTAAGTATATAAACAATAACAAGTTTAAGACAAACGTCAAGCATTCCCAAATAAGCAAACATGTTGAACTTTTCATGAGCAACCAAACAAGCTCCATACGGCACTTGGGTCATGCCGAAAATGATGGACAGGACACCGAGATGGAAGCACCATGCTGCAGCATCCATTCGTTCTGGGGGAATAATCAGCTTGTTATATAAGAACCATAGGCCAATGGTTTCTAAGCCAACTACAAATATGATAGCAAGTGAGGCGTGAACCCAAAAAGTGGTGGAAAAAGTCTTAGCAATTTCTTCTTTGTCACCCCTGCCCAAAGCTACAGTAAGAAATCGTGAAGTTCCTCCACTTAAAGCCGTATTGATAAATCCCATGAAACCAACAACTCCACCAACAGTTGCCTGAATTCCCATGTCTGTAACTCCAAGAACTTGAAGAATTACTCTGGAGGTAAAAAGCGAGACCAACATGGAAAACCCCATGCGGATATACATCAACATGGTATTTTTAGCAATTGTTTTCCTATTGGTTTGCTCTTCCATATAAATGGCAATTATGGTTCAATTATGTGTTGGATTTTTATGTGCAAAGATTGAGAGTTTTTCATTATGGGTGTGTTATGGAAATATTCTTTGCATGTTTATTTTCCAAACTTCATTGGTAAGAGGTTTGATGATTGATGCAAATGCCTTGCTTATACCATTCGTAAAGGCGATGGATACCCTCATCGATTTCTATTTGGTGGTGCCATCCTAGCTGGTGGAGTTTGCTTACATCTGTGAGTTTCTTCAGTGTGCCGTCAGGTTTGGATGAATCCCATCGGAGTTCGCCTTGGAAACCGATTTCCTTCATGATGAGTTCGGCTACTTCGCGGATACTGATTTCCTTGCCGGTGCCTACGTTGATGTGACAGTTGCGGATTTCGGTAATGCCATCGGCATTCTTGATGCTATTGTCGTAAGTGTCCTTGAAATCTACGTTGAGCAGCACATGTACCGAGGCATCGGCCATCTCTTCGCTCCACAGGAATTCGCGCATCGGGCGGCCCGTTCCCCAAAGGGTTACGGCTTCGGGCTGAATGCCATAGTGGGCTAAAACGCGCAAAACGTCTTCCTTATTGCTGTTGCCATCCACGCGTTCGGTGTTTCCGTTTGAGGTTATGGAAACCGGACGCAGGGAGATATCCTTGCGAACAGCATCCCAGTCGTTTTCATTCAAGCATTTGGCCAGATGAATCTTACGAATCATGGCTGGCAGCACGTGGGAGTTCTCCAAATGGAAATTGTCGTTTGGGCCATAGAGGTTGGTGGGCATCACGGCGATGTAGTTGGTGCCGTACTGCAGATTGAAGCTTTCACACATTTTCAGTCCCGCAATCTTAGCGATGGCGTATGGTTCGTTGGTGTATTCCAGGGGTGAAGTGAGCAGGCAGTCCTCGGGCATCGGCTGTGGGGCCTCACGGGGATAGATGCACGTGGAACCGAGGAAGAGGAGTTTCTTCACACCGTGTTTCCAACTTTCACCTATCACGTTCTGCTGTATCTGCAGGTTCTGGTAGATGAAGTCGGCACGATAATGCAAATTGGCCATGATGCCACCCACATGGGCGGCGGCCAAAACAACGGCATCAGGCTGTTCCTCATCGAAGAAGCGCTTGACGGCCACGGGGTCCATCAGGTCCAGTTCCTTATGGGAACGACCCACAAGATTCGTGAATCCCCTGCTTTTCAGGTTGTTCCAAATAGCAGAACCTACGAGGCCGTGATGGCCTGCTACGTATATCTTACTATTCTTGTCGAGCACCATTTAGTCGTCGATTTGAGATTTTAGGTAGAGTTTGCGCACTTTTTTCATATCATGCTCTACCATAATCTTTACCAATTGCTCAAAACTGGTTTTACGTGGATTCCATCCCAGTTTTGCTTTGGCTTTTGTTGGGTCACCAAGCAACTGCTCCACCTCTGCCGGACGGAAATATTTGGGATCTACCTCTACGAGGGCTTTGCCCTCTAAGTTGAGAGTTGAGAGTTGAGGGTTGAGAGTTTTTACGCAGATACCTTTCTCGTTCACTCCGTCACCTTCCCAGCGCAGCTCGATGCCCACTTCCTTGAAGGCCAAAGTGGCAAACTCGCGCACAGTATGGTATTCACCAGTGGCAATCACAAAATCATCGGGTTCGGGTTGCTGCATGATGAGCCACATGCATTCTACATAGTCCTTGGCATAACCCCAGTCGCGGAGGGCATTGAGGTTGCCGAGGTAGAGTTTATCCTGATGTCCCTGGGCTATACGGGCGGCGGCTAGTGTAATCTTACGTGTCACAAAGGTTTCGCCTCGGCGCTCACTCTCATGGTTGAACAGGATGCCGTTGCAGCAATACATGCCGTATGACTCGCGGTAGTTCTTCATAATCCAGAAGCCATAGAGCTTGGCAACCGAATAGGGTGAACGCGGATAGAACGGGGTGGTTTCCGACTGAGGTACTTCCTGTACCTTTCCGTAGAGTTCGGATGTGCTAGCCTGATAGATGCGACACTTTTTCTCCAAGCCACAGATGCGTACGGCTTCCAAGAGGCGTAATACGCCCACGGCATCGGTATCGGCAGTGTATTCAGGTACATCGAATGAAACCTTTACGTGGCTCTGTGCGGCCAAGTTGTAAATCTCCGTGGGTTTTGTCTCGCCGATGATACGAATCAATGAAGAAGAGTCGGTCATGTCTGCCCAGTGGAGGTTCACCAAGCGGGATTTCTTCATGTCGCGTACCCATTCGTCCAAATAGAGGTGCTCGATACGTGCGGTGTTGAACGATGAAGAGCGGCGCAAGAGTCCGTGAACTTCGTATCCCTTTTCAATCAAAAACTCGGCCAGATAACTTCCGTCCTGACCAGTAATTCCAGTAATTAATGCTACTTTTTGTTCCATAATAAGACCCCCCCTTAATCCCCCGTGGGGGAAAATATTCGGGGATTATATAATTCAAAATATTTTTATATTAACGATGACGTTAACGAAAACGATAACTTTACATTATAGCACTTCGTGCGTTCCAAGTTTCATATTCCAAGATTCAGGTAAATCTTAAAAGCCGAAATCCGTATTGAGTACCTTTTCAATTATTGGGGCCATGAGTATCAACGCTAACGTTAACGCTAACGATAACTATTTCCAGAGGTTAAGTACCTTTTCGATTATTGGTGCCATGTCGTAGTAACGATATTCTGCCAATCTACCACCGAAAATGACATTGGGCTCTTGAGCGGCCAGTGGGCGGTATTGGTCGGCGAGGGTATTGTTGCGGTCGTTGTTGACGGGGTAGTAGGGTTCCATGCCCTCTTTGTATTCAGTGCTATACTCTTCGCTGACCACCGTTTTGGGACAGTCGTAGACTTCCTGACCGAACATCTCGAAATGTTTGTGCTCGATGACGCGGGTGTAGGGTTCGTCGTGGCTGGTGTAGTTAACAACGGCGTTGCCTTGGTAGTTGGGCGTGTCTTCAATGCGTGTCTTGAAAGTAACGGTGCGCCAATCGAGTTTGCCGAATTGGAAACCAAAATATTGGTCAATAGGGCCACAATAGACTATTTCAGGCGTTTCAAGTTTCAAGTTACACGATTCAAGTTCCCATAATCCGCTATCTGAGTTATAGTTACGCTTGAAGTCGAAGAAGTCGGTGTTGACCATTGTATCAACTCCGGCTAGTAGCCCCTCTATCAGTTTGTTATATCCACCGATGGGGATGCCTTGATATTTGTCGTTGAAATAGTTGTTGTCGAATATGAGGCGGACGGGTAGGCGGCGGATGATGAAAGCGGGGAGTTCTGTACATTTACGGCCCCACTGCTTCTCGGTGTATTCTTTGATAAGTTTCTCGAAAATGTCCTTACCAACCAAGGTTAAAGCCTGTTCTTCGAGGTTAGAGGCCCCCTCCCAACCTCCCCCAATAGGGGAGGGGATTATTGGCGGCAGCCCTTTTTCGGCATGCTGCTTATTGATTTCCTCAACAGCCTGTTTTATCTGAGTGTCTATTTTCTGTCGTGCCTCTTTGGGCGTTTTAACCTCCGGCCACATCTTGTTGAAGGTATTCATGTTGAAGGGGAGATTGTAGAGTCCTCCCTTATAGTTTGCCACAGGTGAGTTGGTATAGCGGTTGAATTCCACGATGGAGTTCACGAAGTCCCAAACCTCTTTATTGGAGGTGTGGAAGATGTGGGCGCCGTACTTGTGGACGTTAATACCCTCGACCTGTTCACAATAAACGTTGCCGCCCAGTTGGGGGCGCTTGTCGATTACTAAGCAGGTTTTGCCTGCCTGACGTGCCTTGTAGGCGAAGGTGGCACCGAAAAGGCCGGAACCAACGATAAGATAGTCGTATTTCATAATTATTTGATAGCAAGTAAGTGATGGTGGATACTAATCTAACCCTGTATTCCTCAAGATGTAGATCAGTCGATAATTATTGTGTAGGCACAAATATTAAAATTATGGCGGCAACGATAGAGAACAAAATTAAAAGTGTCTTTTCCATTATGAAAACATTTTATCGATAACTATAACGATGACGCTAACCTTCACTAATTCTTATTCCATTATGCCTGAGTAGATGCACATTGTAACTACAACCACAGCTATGGTAACAACAATTCCATAGAGTATTCTTTCCGTTTTACTCTTGGATTCAGATTTCATTTTGTATTTGTTTGAATTTGGCATAAAAGATTTCTTAAAAGTACATACCTTAAACTCCCCTTAAGTGACGTAAACGCTTGACCCAAAGGTTGTTATAAAAATATCGAGTTGTAAAAATGCCGAAAACGTTCATTTCTTGAGTGCAAAGGTAATAAATTAAAATGAAGAGTTATGTGATTGGGCTGAATCAGAACCGAAAACGAGCCTTCGTACTATACCAAGCCTGAGCAAAATAGAACAAAATAACCTTTGCTATAACATTAACAAATTATTTTTATTATTTATACATGTTGAGGACACAAATAATTATCTCTATTTCTTCTTTACAGATAGTTGGCCCGATAGGCAGACTCAGCTCTTGCTCTGCAATTTGCTCTGTGATTGGTAAGGATATATTAATCCAGTCCTTATAGCATTCCTGCTTGTGGGAAGGAATTGGATAATGGATAACGGTTCCTATCCCTTTTTCTTTTAAGTATTCCTGCAGTTCATCTCGTCTTTCACAAAGGATTGGGAAGAGATGGAAGACGTTCTGTTCCTCCGGTAGGGTGTCAGGAAGTGTTATCAGTGGGTTGTTGATACCGTTGATATACAAATTCGCCATGTCTTTTCGGTGCTGGTTGTCCTGATCCAAGTATTTCAACTTGACATCCAATACAGCTGCCTGAATTTCGTCTAAACGGCTATTTCGACCGGTATATTTAAAAACGTACTTTTTCTGGGAACCGTAGTTTGCCAAAGCACGGATAGCCTTTGCCAGTTCTTCATCGTTTGTGGTGACGGCACCACCGTCACCTAATGCACCGAGGTTTTTGCCAGGATAGAATGAATGGCCGGCAGCATCACCGATAGATCCTGTAGTGCGACCATCCGCAGTTTTGCATCCGTGGGCCTGGGCATTGTCTTCGATGAGTTTTAGGTTGTATTTCTTACAGAGCGAACCAATTTTATCTGTGTATGCATTGCGTCCATAAAGGTGGACAATGCAGATTGCTTTGGTTTTCGGTGTGATGACCTCTTCTATTTTGTCGTCGTCAATCTCTAAAGTGTTCAACTTCGGTTCAACAAGAATTGGTTTTAATCCGTTTTCTGTTATTGCAAGTATGGTGGCGATGTAAGTATTTGCAGGTACAATTATCTCATCTCCAGGCTGCATCACGCCAAGTTCTATGTAAGCACGGAATATCCAGATGAGCGCATCCAGTCCGTTTGCACAGCCGATGCAATATTTTGTGCCTATATACTTGGCAAAGTTTTCTTCAAAACGTTCGTTTTCTTGTCCTTGGAGATACCAACCTCCATTGACAACACGGTTTACGGCCTCGTTAATCTCTGCTCCATGCAGAGCAGTCACGTCTTTCAGTGATAAAAAGGATATGTTCATTTTATTCATTTATTTTCTTTACATATTTAGCAGGATTACCAACCCATAGTTCTCCAGCGGGTATGTCTTTTGTAACCACACTTCCTGCCCCAATCATAGCACCTTCACCAATAGTGATTCCGGGAAGAACCGTAGAACCGGCCCCGACCGTTGCTCCTCTACAAACTTTTATTCCTTGTAGTTCCCAGTTAGGATTTTGTGAACGAGGGTATTTGTCGTTAGTGAATGTAACATTTGATCCGATAAAGACATCGTCTTGTAATTCTATTCCATCCCATATCTGAACACCGCATTTTATGGTGCATCGGTTACCGATAATCACATCATTCTCAATGAAGCAATGAGAACAAATATTGCAGTTATCGCCTATTTTTGCATTAGGCATCACTACACAATATTGCCATATGCGTGTTGATTCAGGGATGTTCTTGCACTGGACATCAGATAACGGATGTATCATAAATTCTTGTAATTCAAATAATCTTCGTAATCTCGAATATAATCTTCTGCGTCGTATTTTTCACTCGCTAATACAAGGCATACAGAACCAGAAGAGAAATCATCGAGTGTTCGCCAAATACCAGGAACTACATATAACGCTTGATAGGGACGGTTGAGCATAAAGGTCCGTTTTACTTTACCGTCATCTAATGTGACAGAGAAACTTCCGCTTACGGCAATAATCAACTGACTCAATGCTTTGTGAGCATGGCCGCCACGGCTTTCGCCGCCAGGAACGTCATACAGATAATAGGCCCGTTTTACCTCAAAGGGAACATCCTTGTTATTCTCAACAACAGAAATGTTTCCTTGAGGGCGATGATGCTTGGAGAGTTCAATCATCGTGCATGCGTAAACACTACTCTTCTTCATCTTACTAATGATTTGAAATCGTCATAATAACGTATATAGTCTTTCTCATCGTAAGGGATAGAAGAGAGAACAAAAGCTACAGAGTTAGTAGAGAAATTCTCCATTTCTCGCCACCAACCTTTTGGGACGTATAATCCGTAGTAGGAACGGTTCAGCTGAAATTTAAGTTTTTCCTTTCCATTATTGAGAACAACATCAAAGGATCCAGAGAGAGCAATAATGAATTCGTTGTTTTCTTTAAATGCGTGACCACCCCTAGTCTCACCGCCAGGCACATCATATATCCAATAACTACGTTCAATCTTAAAAGGAATCTGATCCTCATTTTCAAGAAACGAGAGATTGCCGCGAGGGTCAGTAAATTTTGGTAGTTCTATTATTTTGGGCTGTTGCATATTATTTAAGATTTTAGGATATGCTTAATGTGCCGCATTCCTTTAAAACATCCTCTTACGAGTAAGGAATGATTGCTTATTTTGAAGATTTGTTTATAGCATAAAGGCAAGTCGTTTCCTACTGCATCAAGCAGGTCATCAAATGCATCTGGTATGTTAAACTTGTGGGAAAAATATAGGAGTCTTGCCAGAAACCTGAAAATATATTGCCATTCACTTTTTGGATTGACACCTATTAAATGCAATGCGTCGAGTTGGGTTCTAAAACATTTAACATCAAATTTGAAATAATCTACTTGTTCCTTAAAATGTGAAAGAGATTCTTCCCGAACAGTGTAAATTGTTGTAACGTCCTGTAGATAATGATAGTCTCCCCCTAACATACATTGACAGACATGTAAAAAAGTTCCCTCACTAGTAAGATGTGAATGCAGAAGTTTGGTGTATTTCTGAAGTCCTTCCTTAATGATGGATGTCCTGATACATGCTGTGGAGGCAACAGGGTAATAAGTACACTTATTAGCAAAAAAATCAACGACTCTCTTTTTGCGATTCTGGGGATAGTGCCATTCCCATTTGTTTATGATCCGTCCCATCGAGTTTTTTTTCTCTTCAAATGTCTGGCATCCTGTATGAATAAATGAAATGTCCGGGTTAGCTTCTAAGACATCTATTTCTTTTTCTATTTTTTTTTCATCAATCCAATAGTCGTCACCTCCAAGAATAAACGTATATTTTGTGTCAATATTATGAAATGCATTTTCAATATTCACATTAAGTCCCAAGTTTTGAGGATTAAATGTTTTTACGATATTTGAAGGGTGAAATGTATGGAGAAAATTATCTATCTTTTCCTGGTTTTTATCGGTACTGCAATCATCTATAACCCATATCTTAAAAGGATATTTGGACTTCTGGTTCATAGCGCTTTTAAGTGTGCGCTCAATATAGTCTTCATGATTATAGGTGATGATTAGTACACTTGCTAAATAGTCCATTATTATTTAGATATAAATATAAAACAGGTTTTCAAATAATTAATAATACCATTGTTCGCATTTCTTTTACAGAAACGGATGCGAATTAATCTATTTCAAAGGGTAAATGCTTTTTTGTAAACGTCCATAATATGATTAAAGATGACTCCATTCCTAAGATTGGGCTACTTTTTCGATGATTGAGCCTCTAAAAAACTCCCAGCTAGTGGAGGGAGTTCTAACTTATGGAGTACTGGTATAATTGGTGTGTTTGAGTAAAACCACGAAAAATTTAAGAATCAATCAGAAATCAAGACTCTTGAAGAGAATGCATACCATAAACTCCCCTTAAGTGGCGTAAATGCTTGACTCAAAGGTTATTACGAAAGACAGAGATGCGAAAATTACCGAAAACGGTCATTTTCGGGTGCAAAGTTACGAAAAAATAACGATAACTTTAACGATAACGATAACTTTTTTTCTTTTTATGCAAATATAACTCGTTTTTTGATAGTCCTAAGGACTAGAAATCGAACTAACGATGACGATGACGAAAACGATGACTATAAAGTGAAGAATGAAACATGAAGAATTTTGCGTTTTAGGGGTGTGGAACCATCTATATCTTGAAATATTTTAAAATGAGGTAAGCTATCTTATTAAGAATCCTAAATAGTGTATAGTTTTTGTAATATAATTTTATAATAGGAAGATTTAGTAATTTT
>JAEEGL010730647.1_pt1 | contig 48998 bp, 54 predicted proteins | sample 9134231 | NCBI WGS metagenome assembly JAEEGL01 (sample SAMN16246548, study PRJNA631951) | gut metagenome | biome: gut microbiome; feature: rumen; material: fiber-attached | host: Bos | place: Iran: Karaj | collected 2018-10 | reverse complement strand
TAATGTAAGATATCATTTTAATGATAAAGAGGAAGTATTAAAAAAATGCATTTAAATGCATTTTTATTTTGTTAGACTTTTGCCAACTCCATAAAATGGAAGACCTAATGTTTTATCATTTATATAAGTGACCATATCTATTAAAGTTGTACCTTCTTTTTTTAATACTTTATCAAAAGCAATTTGTGTTTCTCTAGCTATAAATTCATTAATTGCAATTTTGATATCTAAAAAATCTTCTTTTAATTCATCATTTTCTCTATCACCATTTAATTCAGTAATTGTTAAATGTAATTCTCTTAATAATTCTTTATATTCATCTTTATCTATCTCATGATTCATAGTTCTTAAATAATTAATTAATTCATCACATGTTCCTTTAATATTTGCATAACTTGTAGATTTTATAGCAATCATTGGTAAATCACTTATTAAATAATTTTGATATTTTTCTGGAATAATTAGACCAACAATATTTTTTGATGGGACAATGTCTTGTACAAACACTTCATCAGAGTGATTATAATAAGCTTCATTTGTATCATAGATAAAATCTTGATCTTCAACTATGAATGATATACTTTTAGGTACCCAAGTGTATAGTATAGATGTTGAATCCTCGCTATTTGAATACATTGGCCTAGTCATGCTTACTTTATCATCAAAATTGTATCCAAAATAATTTTTTGTAAGAGCTACTCCAATGGAATCTGCTTGTTTTTTAGATAAAATGCCATTTCTTAAAATGCTTTCTAATTTATATGGGTTAAATCCAATACTATGTAATAATGTATCTTCACCATACCTATATGCTTCCATACTATCACCTAATATAATTATATCATATGTAAAAAATTATAGTAGTAAGTTTACATATATTGTATTTTATTATATACTTTATTAACGAGGTGCTTTTATGAAAAAGGTAGAAGTAATAGGCATGCCTATGAAATATGGATGTCCTGTAGAAGGTGCGGATAAGGCATATGAATATTTGAAAGATAGTTTAAAAAAATATTTTTTTATAAAAAGTGTTATAGATACAAAATATGATAATCCAGTAATGTATGAAGATGATAGTAATATTAAGTTTATTACACCTGTAATGAATATAAGTAAGAAATTATATAAAGAAGTATATAATTCTTTAGAAACAGGGAATATTCCTTTTATAGTTGGTGGTGATCATTCTACTTGTATAGGTAGTATAAGTGCTGCACTTGATTATTATAAAGGTGATGTAACAGTTATATATGTAGATCAACATGCAGATATACATAATGATAAAACAACTCCATCTGGTAATATTCATGGTATGCCACTATCAATATGTATAGGTAGATGTGATAAAAGATTTGATATTGGTAAGTATAAATTAAAACCAGAAAATTTGAATTTTATTGGTTTAAGTAATTATGAAAAAGAAGAAATTGATTATATAAATGATAGTAATATTAGGCATTATAAAGATTGTGAGATAGAAGGTAATGAAGAAAAGATAGTAAATGAGATATTAAATAATATTCATACAAAATATGTTCATATGTCTTTTGATTTAGATTCAATTTGTGATGATGATTTTCATGCTGTTAATGTATCAGTTGATAACTTATATCATAATGGTGGTATGAAGTTTAATACTGCTAAAAAAATATTAGAATTATTACTTAATAATTTTAATGTTTGTAGTATTGATATGGTTGAATATAATCCATTATTAGATACTGATTTTAAGTGTAGAGAAAAGGTAGATGAAATACTTAATATAATAAAAAATAGTTTGGAGTGATATTATGATTACAGTTAATAATGTAAGTTTAAGATTTGGTAAGAGAACTTTGTTTGAAAATGTTAATCTAAAATTTGTACCAGGTAATTGTTATGGGCTTATAGGTGCGAATGGTGCTGGTAAGAGTACTTTTTTAAAATTATTATCTGGTGAAATAGAAACTACTACTGGAGATATTTCTATTGGTAAGGATGAGAGATTATCAATTTTAAAACAAGATCATAATATATATAATGATTTTAGAGTATTAGATGTTGTAATAATGGGTAATAAGAAGTTATATGACATTATGGAAGAAAAAAATAAGTTATATATGAAGAGTGATTTTACTGATAAAGATGGTATTAGATTAGGTGAATTAGAAAGTGAATTTATAGATTTAAATGGATGGCAAGCAGAAAGTGATGCTGCTATATTACTTACTGGCTTAGGAGTAGATTTAAAGTATCATGAAATGATTATGAATGATATTCCTACTAAAGAAAAAGTAAAAGTATTACTTGCACAAGCTTTATTTGGTAATCCTGATATATTACTTCTTGATGAACCAACTAATGGACTTGATATAGAAGCTAAGATGTGGTTAGAAGAGTTTTTAATTGATTTTAATAATACGATAATTGTAGTAAGTCATGATAGACATTTTTTAAATAAAGTGTGTACTCATATAGTAGATATAGATTATGAAAAGATTACTTTATTTGTTGGTAATTATGATTTCTGGTATAAATCTAGTGAATTAATTCAAAAACAAATGAAAGAATCAAATAAGAAAAAAGAAGAAAAGATAAAAGAATTGCAAGACTTTATAGCAAGATTTTCTGCTAATGCATCTAAATCAAAACAAGCTACATCTAGAAAAAAATTATTAGATAAGATTGTACTTGAAGATATAAAACCATCTAGTAGAAAATATCCATATATTAGTTTTAAAGAAGATAAACCAATTGGAAAAGATGTTCTTACTACTAAGAATTTATGCGTAAGTGTAGATGGTGTAAGATTAATTAATAATTTAAATTTAACTATAAATAATTATGATAAAATTGCACTTATTGGTAATGAAATAATAATTACTACTTTATTTAAAGTATTAAATGGAGAAATAAAACCTGATAGTGGTGAAATAAAATATGGTAGTAGTGTAATATCTTCTTATTTTCCTAAAAATCATGATAATTATTTTACTAGTAATAAAAACTTAGTAGATTGGTTAAGAGAATATTCTAAGAATGATGATAATGAGTTTGTAAGAGGATTTTTAGGTAGAATGTTATTTAGTGGAGAAGAGGTATTAAAGAAAGTAAATGTATTATCCGGTGGAGAAAAAGTAAGATGTATGTTATCTAAAATGATGTTAAGTGGTGCAAACTTTTTAATGTTAGATCAACCTACAGATCACTTAGATGTAGAAACTATTACTAGTTTAAATAATGCTTTAATAGCATTTAATGGACCAATAATATTTAGTACTCATGATCATGAATTTATTGAAACTACTGCTAATAGAATAATAGACTTTAAAGATGATGGTAAATATGTAGATAAAATGACTACATATGAAGAATATTTAAAATTAAAAAAATAGAATTGCTTCTATTTTTTTGTTTCATTTATGATTTTTTATTATTATTTCACATTATAATATATTAAATTTTAAATTTAATAATAATAATTATTGACTAACTTTTGATTTTAATCTATCTTTTAAAGCATTTTTTACTTCTTCAATATCATTAAAATATATTTTACCATCTTTTAGACATTCATATGTTTCATCACCTTTACCAAGTACTAAAACCATATCTCCAGTACTTGCTATATCAATAGCATGTTGAATAGCTTCATGTCTGTCAGTAACTCTTTGGAATTTATCTTGTTTATCCATTACTTCACTAGTTAAATCATCAATAATATCATTTGGATCTTCACTTCTTGGATCTTCATATGTAAATATTACTAAATCAGCATTATCTACAAGTATTTTGCCCATTGTAGGTCTTTTTGTTTTATCCCTTTCACCAGCAGATCCTGCTACTATAATAGTTCTATTTGATTTTAATGTCCTAGTAAGTTCAAATAAATTTAAGTATCCATTAGGAGTATGAGCATAATCTACTATTACTTTAAAATCTTGCCCTAAGTCTATATTATTCATTCTACCATCTATAAATAATATACTTAAATCAAATTTATTTATATCATACCCCATAAGAATTAATATTCCTAATGCAGCAGTAAGGTTATATACGTTAAATCTACCAAGTAGAGGAGAATGTATATTATATGTTTTATCTAAATAAACAATATCAAAATCAGTATAGTCTGGTGTAATAACTACATTAGTAAATCTAAAATCAGCTTTTTCATCACTACCATAGTATAATACTTTACCATTACAATATTTACTCATTTCTTCTGCATATGGATCATCAATATTTAATAGGGAATATCCATCTTTTTTTGTTTGTTTAAATAAAGTACTTTTTGCTATTAAATAATTATCCATTGTTTTATGAAAATTTAAATGTTCATGAGTTAAATTAGTAAATACTGAATAATCAAAATTAATACCTTCACATCTACCTTGAGCAAGACCTTCACTACCTGCTTCCATAGATACATATTCACAACCTTTATTGTAAAAATTATTTAAAAATCTATTTAAATGTTCGGTAGTAGGAGTAGTATTATTAGAGTCATCATCATAATTAGGAGCATGTACTCCGTTAGTACCCATATATCCACATTTAGATACTTGATTTAATAATTCATAAATTATAGTAGATGTAGTAGTTTTACCATCAGTACCAGTAATACCTACCATAGTCATTTTTTTACTAGGATAATCATAGAATTTTGTACATATACTTGCTAATTCTTTATTAGTATCTTCTACAATTATTTGTGGCAAATCACTATCTACTTTATGATTTACTACTAATGCTTTAGCACCTTTTCTTTTAGCTTCATCTACAAAATCATGTCTATCTACATTAAATCCTTTAATGCATACAAACAAATCTCCTTCTTCTATTTCTTTAGTATTAGTTTTAACATCTTTAACTAAAGTATCATATTCTGTATCAAATATTTCATTTAATTTTCTCATTTTATCACCTAAATTTATTATAACATATTATTGAACTTAATAAAAAAATATTATATAATAAGTTCACGTTTAATTTTAAGCATAGGGTGGACCTATTTAGGTGCACTTTTTTGCCTGTAAAGGGAGGTGCGTTATGGCAATAAGTAATGAAGAAATGCATCTTGAAGAGGCTTATTTAAAAACAACTGGGGATTTAATAACAAAACAGATTAGTGATATAGGTAGTAACTTATATCAAGAGGAGTCCAAAGTAAATGAATTTAAGAAGTATTTATGGGACAATAAAGCAGGTATGGATAGTGTAGAAGTAAGTGCTGCTATATTAGATAATGATTTGGAAGTAGAACTTCTTACTATGAGGGGCAAATACTTAAGAAAGTTATTAAGGGTAGAAGATAGTTCTTACTTTGGAAGAATTGATTTTAATGGAGAAGAAATATACATAGGTCTTACTTATGTAAATGATGAAAATAAACACTATGTATATGATTGGAGAAGTCCGATTGCAAATATGTTTTATGATAGTGGAGTAGGACATGCATCATATGTTGCACCTAAAGGTATTATTGAAGGTGAAATAACTAAAAAAAGACAATATAAGATTGAAAATAAGAAATTAATAAGGGTATTTGATAATAACTTAAATGTGGATGATGAGATGCTACAGGAAGTATTAAGTAGTGAATCATCTGATAAGATGAAAAATATAGTAAATACAATACAACAGGAACAAAATGCGATAATAAGAGATGTTAAACATAAGAATTTAATTGTACAAGGAATAGCAGGTTCTGGTAAGACAAGTGTTGCATTACATAGAATTGCATTCTTACTTTATAAAATTAAAAACTTAAAATCGAATGATATATTAATACTTTCTCCTAATAATGTATTTAGTGAGTATATATCAAATGTATTACCTGAATTGGGAGAAGAAAATACTGCTAATACTACTTGGAGTGAATTTGCTAAAAGTTATATAAAAGAATATAAAAAGGTAGAAAGTTTTACTAATTTTGTAGAAAGACATTATAAAGATAATAATACTGATAATAAATTAATTGAATTAAAACTTAGTGATAAGTTTAAAGATATAATGGATAAATATATTAATAAGATATTATCTAATGCATTATTTAGTGGAAGTATTGAGGGAAGATATAAAGATTTTGATAGTGATGAATTAAATTATTTGCTTAAAGTTAGATATTCTAATTTGACATTATCTGATAGAATTACAAAGATAAGTGAAGTAATAGCAAAAGAAAATGATAATGGTAAGTATTCTAAAAGATATATTGGTAAATTATATGAAATATTAAATATTAAAAAAGATTATAGAGAAGTATATAGGAATTTATTTAAAGATGAAGATTTTATAAAAGAATATGGTGAATTTGATACAAGTTTTATTGATCAAGATATATTAAATTATGAAGATTCATTAAACTATATATATATAAAAGGTTTATTAGAAGGATTCCCTTATAATGGAATATTAAAGCAAGTAATAGTAGATGAAGCACAAGATTATACGCCACTTCAATATACTATTTTGAAAGAAATATTTAAGAATGCATCCTTTACTATATTAGGAGATATAAATCAAACTATAAATCCATATTATAAATATGATAGTTTAAGAATATTAGAAAACATATTAAATAAGAATGTTATATATTTGGAATTATTAAAAACATATAGATCTAGTAAAGAAATAATAGAGTATACAAATAAAATACTTCATCTTAATTTTGTAAGTGCAATAAGAGATAATAATAATATACCTGTTACTATTAAAGAAGAAACTAATCTATATGAACAGCTTAAGTATGATTTAAATGAGTTAATAAATAATTATAAATCAGTAGCGATAATAACTAAAAATGATATAGAAGCTAAAAAAATATATAATCTTTTGAAAAAAGATTATAACATTAATTTGCTTGAATCGAATAGTAAAGAATTTAATAGGGATTTAGTAGTAGTTCCTGCCTATGTATCTAAAGGTTTGGAATTTGATTCAGTAATAGTTTATACTGATATAAATAATAAATTTACTGAAAAAGAGAAATTTTTATTTTATGTTGCATGTACAAGATGTCAGCATAAATTAATAGTTTATAACAATTAAAAAGAACCAATTAATTGGTTCTTTTTATCTCATATTATTATTTCCTTGTTGATAGAAAGATTCAGTATTTTGATTTACAAAATTAAGTGCTTTTTCAATATATTTATATATGAAGTTAAATAAGAAATTATTTCCTAAAGCTTTACCAGTAAGAAGTGAAATTGCAAATAAATATTTAAATACTGTTATAGCATAAGCTACTATATCAGAAGCAATATTTACTAGTTTTGTTACAGGAGTTATAAAGTATTTGTTAAGATTATATGTAGATATTGGTTCATCTAAGAATGATCCAATAAATTCTAAGAAATTATCTAATGAATTAAGCACTAAACTAATTCCATCAGTTACTAAACTCCAACATAATCTAAATAATGCAACTCCAACTACAAATGTTAATACTGAAATTAAAAGATTTCTTCTTCTATCATCTAATTTGCCAAATATTAATAATAGAGCGGATACTATTAAAGTTGCTTCCCAACCTGCAAATATTAATGCAACTAACATAATTGCAAATACACCTGAATTCATTTTACTTTCTTCCATATTATTACCTACCTTTCAATATAATTATATAAGAAAAATAATTGGTTTTCAATATTGAAAAAATAAAAAATATGTAATATAATACACTTGTTATTTTGTTATGAAGAGAAGTAGTAATAAATGATTTATTAGTAGAGAGTTAGTGGTTGGTGAAAACTAATAATAATAGTTTATGAATTAGACTTGGAGCAAAATCGGTAATTCCGTTATAATTTAAGCGCATAGAATCTATGAACTAAGGTGGAACCGTCCTATTGGACCCTTAGATTATAGATTTTTTTTATAGGAGGATATATGTATAACTTTAAAGAAATTGAAAAAAAATGGCAAAAGTATTGGGAAGAAAATAAGAGTTTTAAAGCATTAGATGATTTTTCTAAGAAAAAATATTATAATCTTGTAGAATTTCCTTATCCATCTGGTGCTGGTATGCATGTTGGTCATATTAAAGCATATGGTAGTCTTGAAGTAATAAGCAGAAAAAGAAGAATGGAAGGATATAATGTATTGTTTCCTATTGGATTTGATGCTTTTGGACTTCCTACAGAAAATTATGCAATTAAAACTAATACACATCCAAGAGTTGTAACTGATAATAATATTAAGAAATTTACTGAGCAAATAAAGAAAGTAGGTTTTTCATTTGATTTTGATAGAGTAGTAGATACTACTGATGAGAATTATTATAAGTGGACTCAGTGGATATTTATGAAGATGTTTGATAATGGGTTAGTATTTAGAGATGTTGCGTATGTTAATTATTGTCCTAGTTGTAAAGTTGTATTATCTAATGAAGATAGTCAAGGCGGTAAATGTGATGTATGTCATTCTGATGTTATTCAAAAAGAAAAGAAAGTATGGTATTTGAGAATTACTGAATATGCAGATAAATTGCTTGATGGTTTAAATGATATTGAATGTCAATCAAATATAAGATTACAGCAAGAAAATTGGATAGGTAAAAGTACAGGAGCATTTGTTAATTTTAAATTAAAAGATTTGGATGAAACTTTAAGAATATATACTACTAGACCGGATACATTATTTGGAGTTACATTTATGGTTATGGCTCCAGAACATCCATTAATTGATAAATATAGTGATAAGATTACTAATATGGATAAGATTAATGCTTATAGAGAATTTGCAAAAAAGAAAACTGAATTTGAAAGGACTCAATTAGTAAAAGATAAGACTGGTGAAAAAATAGAAGGATTGGTAGCTATAAATCCAATTAATAATAAGGAAATACCTATATATATATCTGATTATGTAATGATGGGATATGGTACTGGTGCTATTATGGCAGTTCCTGCACATGATGAAAGAGACTATGATTTTGCAAAGAAGTTTGGTATAGATATAATTGAAGTAATAAAAGGTGGAGATATATCTAAAGAAGCTTATACTGGCGATGGTGAGATGGTTAATTCTGAGTTCTTGAATGGTATGACTAATAAAAAGGATTCAATAGAAAAGATTGCTAATTATTTAACTGAAAAAGGTATAGGTGAAAAAGGTGTTCAATATAAGATGAAGGATTGGGCATTTAATAGACAAAGATATTGGGGAGAACCAATACCTATAGTTCATTGCGATTATTGTGGGGATGTAAGAATTCCTTATGAAGAATTGCCACTTAGATTACCTGCTGTAGATAATTTTGAACCAGGTACAGATGGTGAAAGTCCACTTGCAAAGATAGATAGCTTTGTTAATTGTAAGTGTCCAAAGTGTGGAAAAGATGCTAAAAGAGAAACTGATACAATGCCTCAATGGGCGGGTTCTTCATGGTATTTCTTAAGATATATTGATCCACATAATGATTCTGAACTTGCTAATATGGATAAGTTAAAATATTGGATGCCTGTAGATTGGTATAATGGTGGAATGGAACATGTTACAAGACACTTAATATATTCTAGATTCTGGCATAGATTCTTATATGATATAGGAGTAGTACCATGTGCTGAACCTTATAAAAAGAGAACTGCTCAAGGATTAATACTTGGACCTGATGGTGAAAAGATGAGTAAATCAAGAGGCAATGTAGTAGATCCTCTTAATGTAATTGATGAATATGGTGCAGATACTTTAAGAACTTATATATTATTTATGGGAGACTATGGAATAGAATGCCCATGGAATGATGATGCAATAAAAGGTGTATCAAGATTTTTAGATAGAGTATATAGTTTAAAAGATAAAGTTACTAATGATGATAGAAATGATTTAGAATCTATTCTTCATAGATGCATTAAGAAAGTTTCTAATGATATTGAAAGTATGAAATTTAATACTGCAATAGCAGAACTTATGAAGTTAGTTAATACTTTTTATGAGAAAGGCGTTACTAAGAATGAATATGAAGTATTAATTAAATTACTATATCCATTTGCACCACATATTACTGAGGAATTAAATAAAGAAGTATTGGGTAAAGATTCATTGGTATATTCTAGTTGGCCAGCATATGATGAGTCTAAAACAGTAGACAATTCTTTTGAAATGATTGTACAAGTAAATGGTAAATTAAGAGATAAAGTAGTTGTAAATGCCAATATTACTAAAGAAGAAATGGAATCTATTGCTTTAAATAGTTCAAATGCTAAGAAGTTTATAGATGGAAAAGAAGTAGTGAAAGTAGTAGTAGTACCTAATAAGTTAGTAAATATAGTAATTAAATAAAAATAGGAAAAAATTCCTATTTTTTTATTGACATTATAGACTTCATAACTATAATATAGGTACAAAATTTATTTCAGGGGGAAATTATATATGAAGAAAGTTTTAGTATTTTTAATAGCATTATTATCAGTTGTATCAGTTAATGCCTCAATGAAAACTGATACTAAAAATATAAAAATTGAGAATGTTAAAGTAGAAGTAAGTGAGCATGTTGGCTATAATGAAGAGTTAAAGATTAAGTATTCTATTAATCCAAGAGATGCTAAAAATTTAGAATTGAATTGGGAAATTAGTGGGTTAAAGAATGGAGTTAAAGCTACATTTGTTAATGGCAAGACAACTAAAGAAGCAGATGGTGAAGTAGTATTAAAAGTTGAAAATACATTGGATAAGGATGTTAAGTTAACAATTAAAGCAACTCAAAATAAGAAGACTTATTTTACAAAAGAATTAGTTGTTGAAACAAAAAACAATACAGTTGAAAGAGTTACTAAAGAAGTAAATGGATTAATAGAAGAATTAGATGAGAAACTTAATAATAAGAATTATGAGTCTAATAAAGAAATAGTTGATAGTATTGAGGAATTATTAGAAAAAAATCCTGAGGTTAAAGATAAAATAAGTTCAGATCTTTTAGTAAAATATGATAATGCTAAAGCATCAGTTGATAATTATAAAGATAATAAAAACGTTATTATAGGAGTATCAGTAGGACTTGCTGCTGTATTCTCTGGGTTAATGTTTTGGATATTTAAAAAAGAAGAAAAATAATTCTTCTTTTTTTGTAGTATAATATTCATGGTGATTTTATGATTAATATTGTTTTGTATGAACCGGAAATACCACAAAATACTGGTAATATAATGAGAACTTGTGTTGCAACTAATTCAAAGCTACATTTAATTAAGCCATTGGGATTTAAATTGGATGATAGTCATATGAAGAGAAGTGCAGTAAATTATTTAGAAAATTTAAATTATGAAGTATATGAAAATTTTGAAGATTTTAAGAGTAAGAATGTTGGTACATATTATTATTTAACAAGATATGGTAAAAAACCACATACTTCTTTTGATTATAGCAATTGTAATGAAAATATATATTTAATATTTGGTAAAGAGAGTACTGGTATACCAAAGGAAATACTTAAAAATGATTTAAATCATTGTATGAGAATACCTATGACTGATAAAGTAAGAGCATTAAATGTATCTAATGCTGTGGCTATTATGGTATATGAGGTATTAAGACAACAAGATTATAATGATTTATTAAGAGTAGAACCATTTAAAGGTGAAGATTATTTGACAAAATAATAAAAAAAAATATAATACCATAATGGTGATTTTATGAAGTTACAAAGATTTAATAAATATGTTGCAGCTATAATGATTTCTGCAATGGCTCTTACAGGTAGCTCTTGTGTACTTAATTTTGAAAAGGAAGAACCAGTAATAGAAGAAGTATATAATGAAGAACCTAATATAATTATTATGCATAATTTTAAAGCTTTAAGCGTTGATGAAGTACAAGAGGGTATATTAGAATTAGGTGATTTGAGTGATGAAAAAGAGTTTTCTAAAACTTATAAAGTATTAGAGTTTAGTGATAAGGATCATGTCTATAAAGTTATGATAGTTGGTGCAAGAGTCGATTACATAACCGATTATGAAGGAAAAGTTGTTGCAACACAATATACTGTTTATGATGTATTTTCAAATGAAGATTTGTTTATAACTAGCAATATGAAATATTTGACAGATATTCAAGTTATTAATGGTTTGTTTGATGAGTCAAGCATGATATCATGTAAATCAATAGAAGAGCTAGAAGATATAGCTAGTAGTTTAGGTGCTACAGATGAATATATAGATTCGGTTATGAATAGAAATCAAATGATAACTGATAGAGATGCTGCAGTTATGTATGTATCTTTAGTACCTGATTATAATAGAGTGAGCTTTGAACAATTGCAAAGCAAAAAATTACAAAGATAGAATAGTTGTAAAAATACTTTACTATCTTTTTTTTTTGTATTATAATATTAAATATAATAGGTGAAATAAGGAGAGATAAAAATGGGTAATTTAGGTTTCAAATTAAAAAAATTTTTACAAAACAAGAATACTGTAACATTAATAGGTACAGTATTAATTCTGGTTATTTTGTATTTTGGTTATAATTGGAGAATTAAACAAGCAATAACTCCAGTTAAAGTTCCATATGCAAAAGTTACAATTCAACCAAGAACTAGAATAACAGAAGATATGGTTGATTATGTAGACGTTTTACCAAGTATGATTAATTCTGGTACTATAAAAAATGTTCAAAATATAGTTGGTAAATGGTCAAACTATAATACTTTAATTCCTGCAGGAAGTTTATTTTATACTTCTACAATAGTTACTGCTGCAGAACTTCCAGATGCTGCATTAGTTGCAGTTCCTAATGGTTGGAAGGCATTTAATTTAAGCGTTACTACTGCTACTACATATGGTAACTCAATGTTCCCAGGAAATTATATTGACTTATATTTAAAAGCACTTGATTCAGATGGAAAACCTATGGTTGGTAAATTAATTGAAAATGTAAAAATTCTTGCTGTAAAAGATAAGAGCGGAAGACATGTATTTGAAGATAGTTCTGAGTCTAGGACACCAGCTATATTGATATTTGCTGTTCCAGAAGATATGCATGCATTACTTAGAAATGTAGTAGCATTAAGTAATGTTAAAGAGGTTTCTACTGAATTGATACCTGTTCCAAGTACAGAATCATATAGTGATGAGCCTGGAACAATAAGATTAAGTAGTACAGCTTTAAAATCATTTATTGAATTAAACGTTGGTTCTATACCAGAAGATCAACTACCAGAAATAGAAGATAATAATATTGAACAATAGTATATAAAGTAGAAAGGGGTATTTTATGGACACAATGTTTAGTAACGTGGATTTTGGACCGTTACAAAAATATTTGGATGATGATGATATAACAGACGTATCATATAGTAATAATGGTCAACTATGGCTTAAGTCTCTTTCTAGAGGTATATATAAACCTGAAGTTCAAGATGTTAATAATGCTATAATTGAAAAATTGGCTTTCCAATGTGCTAATATGATGGGTAAAACTTTTAATATGGCACATCCGTTTTTGGACGCTGAAAGTGCTGAGTTACGTCTTAACTTTGTTCATGATTCTATTGCAAGAAATGGAATAGCTTTGCTTATGAGAAAAACTCCAGCGAAGATAAGATTAAAAAAAGAAAAAATATTAGAAGATAAATATATTACAGAGACTGTACATGATTTTTTACTAAAATGTGTAGAAGGGCATTGTAATATAATAATAAGTGGAGAAACAGGTAGTGGTAAGACAGAATTTTTAAAATATTTGGCTTCACATACCAAAGAAAATGAAAAATTAATTACAATAGAAGATACTCTAGAACTACACTTGGATAGGATATTTCCACATAGGGATATAGTTGCTATGAAGACAAACAATATAGCATCATATTCTGAGGTTCTTGTTACATGTATGAGACAGAACCCTAAATGGATTTTATTATCAGAAGTACGTAGTGCTGAAGCTGTTATGGCTGTTCGTAACTCAATATCTTCAGGTCACTATATTTTATCTACAATACATGCTGATAAAGCTGAATCTATTCCTAACCGTATGTATAGTTTGCTAGAGACTAATTTGGATATTGAACAATTTTTGAAGTCTATATATAGGTATGTTCAAATTGGTGTTCATATAAGAGGATATCAAGATGTAAAAACACAAAGATTTATACGTGAAGTTTGTGAGGTTTGTGAATTTTATGTTGATGAAAACAATAATGCAAAGAGTAATGTTATATATAGAAAGACTCCAGGTGGTCAAGTATATATGAAAAATCCTTCAAAGTATTTGTTGGATTACTTAGCAGCTCAAGGTGTTATTATTCCACCGGATGTAATTGTTAAAGATGAAAATCCTGAAAAAACAGTTAGTACAGATGTGGTAAATAAAGAACCAGAGAAAGCAAAAGAAAATATAGAAGATTCAGAAATATTAGATATATAGAAGGAAGGTGTAATACTATGGAGTTTTTGATAATTGCAGTAATTGCGATATTTATAGTTTTGTATAGAATGAATACAGGAGCGGTTACTTATAAATTCATAGTAGGTAAAGTAGAAGAAGCATATGACAAATTTGCACCATATTCTTTTAAGAAAACAAGGGAAAAAGTTAAGGAATTGGGAATGGAGTATTCAGCAAAACAATATACTACTCAAGTGTTAATGTTTGCAGGAGGCGCATTTGCAGTTTCATATTTGTATTTCTATAGTATTATAATAAGTATAGTTTATGCTGTGGCAGCTGTATTTGTAATACCGTATTTATCATATTTAAGGTGTAAGAGAATATATAGTGAGTTTATATTTGAACAAGTTCAAGTATATGCTACTAATACAATAATGGAATTTGCTACAACTCAATCTTTTGTTAAATCTTTAGAGGGAGTTTATGCATCTGGAGTGTTGGAAGATCCAATACTTAGTGATGTAAAGAAAATGATAGAAATGTCATATACTAATGGTTCAATTAAAGAATCAATAGATTTTATGAATGAGAAATATGATTATCATATTGTAAGAAATATGCATCAATTATTCTTACAAATTACATTGGAAGGTTCTCTTGATGCATCTGATACATTAGATGCAATGCTAACAGATATAGATGCTCTTGTTGAGGGCGTTTATAGAGATAGAATTGATAGGGCAGCATTCCATAAATCATTTTTACAATATGGATTATTACTATATTTACTTGTTATGTTAATTCAATATTTAGTTGGTAATGACTCTTATTTAAAACTTTTAGATGATATACTGGTAAGAATTCTATTGCACTTAATAATAATAATCAATAGTTATTTCTTATTAAGTGGTGAAAAATATTATAATGAGAATGTGGGGGCTGAATAATGGAAATACTATTTGTAGGTATCATAGTAATATATATATTACAGAAAAATAATAAAGTTGATACTGCTAAGTTTATTAAAGATAATGGTAATTGGATAAAGAAATTTAAAGAAGAAGATTATGATTTCCTAGTAAGAAGTAAGTATGGAGAAGACGTAGAACCAGACGTTTTGTTTGAAAAGAGAATACAGAATGCTTTTGTAGTTGCAGCAGGATTAATATTTATATTTATAACACAGCTTTCATTTATAAATGTAGCAGCAGCATTAGTTGCAGGTTACTTTGTATTTAGATCTGGATATAGTAATTTGAAAACTTATTATAAGAAACATTTGCATGAAATAAACTTGCAATTACCATATTTTCTTAAAAATTTGGAGGTTTTAGCACAACATTATACAATTCCAGTATCTCTTGCAAAGAGTATTGAAACTTCTCCGGATGTATTTAAATCAGGGTTACGCAAGATGGTTGCTAGAATTAATGATGGTGATTCATCAGTAGATCCTTATATGGATTTTGCAAAAGAATATCCGGTTAATGATTCAATGAGAATGATGAGACTATTATATAGACTAGGTCTTGGATCACAAGAAAATAAGCATGAACAATTGGTAATGTTTTCAAAAAGTGTTTCAGCCTTACAAAATAAAGCAAGAGAAGTAAGGTATAAAGAAAGACTTAATAAGATGGAAAACAAGACAATGGTTATGCTTGGAGCTGTTGGTGGCGGAACAATGTTATTGCTATTATTTGCAATGCTACAGCAATTTTAGTAAATAAAGTGTAAACATAAATTGATTAAATTTTAGATATGATATATAATAAGAATATAAAGTAAAGGAGGGATAATTAATGAAAGCAGCAACAGGTGAATTAAACTTAACACTTATTACAGTAGTAGCATTAGGTGCAGTATTAGCTTTATTTGCAGCTGTTATATGGCCAGCTATAAGAGATAAAGTAACAACTAAAATTAATGAAACTGATGATGTAGAAGTTGAGTCAGGATTTAACACTAATGATGTAGAATTTACAAAATATATTGAAACAGAATTATTTTAATATAATGTAGGAAGGTGATAGAATGAGGGAGGCAATTGGTGGAACATTATTAATACAATTAGTTATGTTTTTTATAGTTATTTATGTAGCTTTTTTAGCCATTGCTATCAATTATTCTATTACATTCCGTGTAAAGAATCAAATTATTACGTTGATAGAAGAGTATGAAGGCTATGATAATGCTAAACCTTATATTGAGGAATATGTTTCTAATGTAGGTTATTATAAAGCAAATGGGGATTTTACTATTTCCAAAGATGTTTGTGTAAATAATACAAACGGTTATTGTATAGAAGAACTTACATCAACAAGAGGTAAGTATTATAGAGTTACTACATATGTTTCTTTTGATTTTCCTATTATAGGAAGACTTACTAATTTTCCGGTTTCTGGTGAAACAAGGGTAATATTTGATGGAATTTAATATGGAGGTATAGGATGAACGTAGTGGTTTCTAATAAAGCAGATGAAATTTTATCTTCATTAAATATTGATGTAATAAAGAAAGTTCAAGGGGAGTTTTCAGCTGAAGAGATTGTCTCGATGTTTGAGAACTTCTTTTATGAAAAATTAATTCTTGATATAACCGCAATAAAGGATTATACAGAATTAAAAAATATTCAAAGTTTATCAATTAACTTAGATTCAAGTAAATTGATTATTTTGTTAGATGGTTCCTCAACAACTTCATCTACAGAATATATTTCTGGATTGATATCTATGGGCATCTATAATTTTACTAAAAATAGAGATGGCGTTGTATATTTGATATCACATCCTAATTCATATAGAGATGTTGCTTCTTTGCAGAGTTTAGATGATAGAGAAAATGATATGGTTAGAGCCGATACTATGGGTTCTAGAGTTATAGGATTTAGAAATTTAACTGAACATGCTGGAAGTACAACACTTATATATATGTTAAAAAGAAGACTTGAAAAGAGCTATAAGGTAAGTGCTATTGAAGTTGATAAAAAAGATTTTGCATTTTTTAATGATAAAAGAATGATTTCTTGTTCAGTGGAAGATTTGGGTAAGGAATTACTTAGATTGGGTTCTGATACAGATATAGTTCTTATTGATTTGAATAATTCTAACCAAAATAGGGCTTGTAATGAAGTTATATATTTGATTGAACCTTCAATTATTAAGGTTAATAAATTAGTAGCGAGAAATAAAGAAATTCTTAAGACTTTAGCAGGTAGAAAAGTTGTACTAAATATGTGCTTATTATCTCCTAAAGATATTAATGAATTTGAAATGGAAGCTGGTGTAAAGACTTTTTATGCTATTCCACCAATAAATGATCGTGTTTCTAACGTTGCTATTGATAATTTTTTAGTTAGAATGGGGTTCTTAAAACAAAGAGATGATGCAAATCAACAATCAAATCAAGGAGGAATATTTGCACGCTTTAAACATTAAAGTTGACAAATAAATGTAGATATATTACAATTTAGTTGTGATGAAGGAGGAAAATTATGTGTAATAATGCAGATTTATTAAGTATCATTGGTATTGCTAAGAAAGTTTTATTTGTTTTACAAATTGCTATACCAATTGCTTTATTGATATTTGGTACAATTGATTTAGGTAAAGCAGTAATGGCTGGTGATGACAAAGAAATTAAAACTGCAACAAGTTTACTTATTAAAAGAGTTATTGCAGCAGTAGCTGTATTCCTATTAGTTTTGCTTGTTTCAACTGTTACAGGATGGGTAGGCGGAACAGAATGGAAAGCATGCTGGTCATCAGCTAGTACTAATGTTAAGATTGACCCAATGAGATCTGTTGGATAAGAAAATGCATTTATTGCATTTTTTTTATTGTCTATCTATTTATTTAATTAATAATTTGTGATAAAATATCAGTATGTAAGTGGCGCGTTTTTGGCGTGCAATAAAAGGATGTGAGATAAATGGTTTTTGCTAATATGTATGCAATGGGAACGCAAGTTTCAGCCATCTTAGATATATTTAGAAATCTATTCTTTTTTATAGATTCTATTGTTTATAGTATAATTCCACTTGTATATAATCTTATATATAGTTTGTATGACTTAAACACTTTATTTAGCGATAATGGTGAAGCATTAAAGAAGATAGTTTCTAATATGACTGTTACTGTGTATTCATTTATTTCAATTTTTATGTTTTTTAGAGTTGCAGTTTCACTTTTGACGATGCTTGTTGATCCAGCTCTTATTGAAGATAAAGAAAAAGGCGCTGGAAAGATAGTATTAAATATTGCAATATGTCTGGTATTGATAGTAGTAGTTCCAGTACTATTTAGAGTAGCTAAAGATGTTCAAAAAAGGGCTATGAATGAGCATTGGATAGAGAAAATGGTTGTAGGGGAAGATTTTGGTACAAATGAAAGATATACACTAGGAAATGAATTGGCATTATCTGCGTGGAGTGTATTTTTAAATCCGGTAGAAGCAAATGGTGCTGTTGAATCAGCATATAATTCAGTATTTAATAATCCTGATTCTATAGGAATAGGAGCAGTATGGCCTCTAACTAAGATGTTTGTAGTTTTAAATTCAACATCTGGAGTTCCAATATTAAGTGACATAGTTGGTAAAGTTTTCCCGGGAGTAAATAATGTTCTTAATTTGTTTGATGCAGGAACACATTATCAATTATCGTATGTTTGGTTGCTGTCAACTATTGTTGGAATATATATTATATCTGCACTATTAAAAATGATGATTGATGTTGCATATCGTTCTTTAAAGTTTTTTGCTTTGGAATTGTTATCACCAATAGCAATAATATCTTATATTGATCCGAATTCTGCAAAAAAAGGTTTATTTAAAAAATGGTCTGATGAAGTAATAAAGACATATTTATCTTTGTTTATTAGAATATTTGTACTTGCGATTGCAACTGTACTTTTAAGAGCATTTAGATTGTCAGATTTAGCTACAAATAGTGTAACACAATGGACAGGTAATACATTGGTTGTAAAATTAATATATGTTTTAGCTGCTTCAGCATTTATTAAAAATGCTCCTAAAATGATTGATGATTTATTTGGTACTACAATGTCTAAAGATAGCGATACAAAGAGTGCACATCAAATATTAGGTGGTATATTTGGCGGTGCTGCACTTGCTGCTGCTGGAAGTATAAGTGGTGGAGTGATTGCTAAGGCCACAGGTAAAAGTGCATTATCAGGTGCATTGAAAGGCGGATGGCAAGGCGCTGTTAAAGGATATAATGCTGGTAAAAAGGGTGGAGTAAATGGAATGGTCGGAGTTGTAGAAGGCGGAATTGGAGTTGTCGCTGATCAAAAGAAAAAGTACGGCTATTCTGTAGATAGAGAAAGAGAAAGAAGAATTAATGCTTTAGAAGATAAAGTTGAAACAGTTGATCAAGCTAAGAAAGATGCTATTAAAGGATTGGAAGCTAATGGTGAAGCTAAATATAGATCACTTCTTAGAAAAGGAGCAACATATAATGGCCGTAAGTATGGACAAGGACTTGAGACTGATGATAGGCTTAAGAATACTATTAAAAAGAATGCTGGAGGACTTGCAAGGGATGAAATTTTGCATGCTGGTGATGAAGAGTACTTAAGACTTAGAAGACTTGTTTATAATCAAAAGAATGGTGAAGCTATGGCTCAAAGAACATTAGAGTTAGCACAAGAGGATTTCCAAACTAATAATAGCGCATATCAAAATTCTACTGATAAGAAACAATATGTTATTGATTTTATACAAGAAACAAGTGCTAAAAAAGTTGATTTCTTTAGAGGTGCTGAACGTGATGTAAGAGAAAAGATGGCTGCTAAAGAATTGGGAATAACAATAGAAGCAGCTCGCGGAATGTCAGACGTAGATTTAGAGAGTCACTTTACAGCTCATGTTACATCTGAAGCAAGTGCTAGAGTATCTGCTGTATCTGCTAGTACATCTGAAGCACAATTAGATGCTCAATTTGTTAAAGAAAATGGCGCTAGAATTGAAGCTACATATGGACATTCATATGGTGATATTGCTGCTGATGCTGCTAAAGCTAAAGGTGATGCTGATGCTGCTAATAAAGCTCTTGAAGATTATGTTAAATCTCATGGTCTTGGAGATATTGATTCTGATTATGCTGTTGCAGATTCTAGACATAAAGCTAAAAAGCAAGAAGAAGAGAGAAGAAGAAATGGTGGAGGAACACCATAGAATAAGGAGGGACTTACATGATAAATGGAGGTTATCTAATACCTGCAAATACAAAAAAGGGTCAGCTTATTGCTGGATGGTTTACACCTCCAGATTTGATATTGTTTATTACTGGAGTTTTGATATCATTAGTTTTGCTAATTATACTTGGAGTTGATCAAACGCTAAGAGCACTTATTGCTTTAGCCCCAGGGTTAATATGTACGTTTTTGGTTATACCTGTAGCTAATTATAGAAATGTGAGAACATTTCTAAAGTCAATGATTGATTTTAAGTTTAATACGCAAAAGAAATATCCATGGAAAGGTTGGTGTTGTTATGAGCAAAGGAAGAAGTAGATATTCTGAAGGATGGTTGCCTGTCAAAAATATATCTAATGGTATGATTATTCTTGACAATGGTCAAAAAGTTTCTGGAATTAAAATAGTTCCTAGGAACATATTTATACTAGATGAGGATTCTCAACATGCTGTGATAAATGCTCTTAATAATTTTTATAATTCAATTGATTTTGAATTTTGGTTAGTAGTTTCAGATAGAGTAGTAGATATTGCATTATATCAATCACAATTACATTTGTTATATAACAACGTAACTAAACCTAAAATTCGTAAGTTAATAAGTCAAGATATAGAAAAAGCAAATCAATTTATGAATAGTAATGTTGTAGATACTGAATATTTCATTCTATTTAGAGAAAGAAATGTAGATGTTATTCAAAAGAGAGTTAGAATGTTAATAAATGGTCTTGCTATGTGTAATTTAAATTCTTCTCAAACAACTAATGATGATCTTAGGACTTTACTTGAAAACTTCTTAAATGGAGGAGTAAGAACTAAGCAAGGGACGGTGATTAGTGTATGAGTTTAAGAACTGAATTAGCACCTAAGGGTATAGATTTTACTAATAGTAGTAGTTTTGTAATGAGTGATAAGTATTGTACAATTCTTACAGTAATATCATATCCTAGATTAATAGGTGAAGGTTATTTATCAAATTTGACAAGTATGCCTGGAATAAAATTGTTAATTAGGCATATACCAGTACCTTTTTCTAGTTTACAGAAGATGATTAATAAACAAGTAGCGGAGTTAAGACAAAGGTATCAGGATGAACGTGATAATACAAATAAAGAAAGATATAGACAAGATGTTGAATCTTTAGAATATTTTGTTTCTCAATTAGCTGCATCACAAACTAAAATATTTGATTTTCAAATGCATATTTTGATTATGGCTAATACGGAAGATGAATTAAATAGTAAAAAGATAAGTGTTAAAAATTATTTAGAAGCTATGGATATGAGAGCTATTCCTCTTAGATTTGAACAAGAAAAAGTTCTTAAGTCAATGCTCCCAATATTCCCTAAAACTAGAGAAGTAGCAGATTTAGAAAGTAGAATAGGAACTCCTATTCCTGCTACAACAATAGCAGCTATGTATCCATTTATATTTGATAGTATTAAGGATGAAGGCTTAGCAACATTATTAGGAGTGGACTTTTCAGGTGGTGTAATATTATTTAATCAATTTTTATACCAAATAAGAAAAGAAAATAATAGAAATAATGCTAATTTGATTATTTTAGGTACTGCTGGTAGTGGTAAATCTACAAGCGCTAAATTGATATTAAGAAGTCATATAAGAAATGATTATCAAATAGTTGCAATAGATCCTGAAGGTGAACTTGAGGAAATGGCAAATTTATATGATGGTAATTTTATTGATTTAGGTAAAGGTGGAGAATTTGGAATGATAAATCCACTAGAAATAGTTATAGATGCTGATGAAGAAGAAATAAAACAAGGATTAGGTTATACTGTTTTAACAAAATCTATTCAATTTTTGAAAGCATTTATGAAGTATTATGATCCATCAATTACAGGTGATTTATTAAATTTATTTGCAGAAGTTGTTCAAGATACATATAAGAGATTTGGAATAGATTTTAATACAGATTTTAGTACTTTAACTTCTAGTGATTATCCAACATTTAGTGATGTATATGCCACTATAAAGGGAAGATTATCTCAATATATGGATAAGACAAATGAACAAGATATAATGGAAAGGTTAGAAATAAAAATCAGGCCTTTAATTAATGAATTAAAATATTATTTTGATGGGCATACTACAATAACAGGTAATAAACATTTTATAATATTTAATATAAAAGAATTGATGAATTCAGAAGCAAATATACGTAATGCATTATTCTTTAATGTACTTAAGTATGCTTGGAGTTTATGTTTGAATAAAAATGAAAATACAGTATTATATGTAGATGAAGCCCATGTATTATTAGGTGCTAATAATACATTAGGAGCAGATTTCTTAGCGCAAGTTCAAAGACGTGCTAGAAAGTATAATTCGGGTTCAATTATTATAACTCAGCAACCTAGTGATTTCTGTGATCCTAGTGTAATAACACAAGGTAAAGCAATATTTGATAATGCATCTTATTACTTAATAATGGGATTAAAGAAACAAGGCGTTGAAGATTTATCATTATTAATAGATTTAAATGATAATGAAAAAGAAAGTATTAAAAGATATAGTCAAGGTGAAGCATTGTTCGTATGTGGAAATAGAAGAGTACGTATGAACGTTGTAGTAACACCAGAAGAATTAGATTCATTTGGAAATGGTGGAGGACTATAGTTAGGAAGAAAAAATGAATAAAAGAGCAAAGGTAATAAAATTTGTTAAATCAAATAAAAAGCAAATTATATTTGCTCTTTTTGCATTATTATACATTATAGACATAAAAACTAATGGAAATATATTAAAATCTGCAGCACCAGTTGTAGCTGCTGTTGCTGTAGAAGGTGCTGCTGCTGCAGGAGGTGCCGCTGGTGCAGGAGGTGCTGCTGCTGCAGGAGGTGCTGCTGGTGCAGGAGGTGCCGCTGGTGCAGGAGGTGCCGCTGGTGCAGGAGGTGCTGCTGGTGCAGGAGGTGCCGCTGGTGCAGGAAGTGCTGCTGGTGCAGGAAGTGCTGCTGGTGCAGGAAGTGCTGCTGGTGCAGGAGGTACTACTAGTGCAGGTGGAACAACTGCCAATGGTTATAGGAATGCTACAACTGCTAATCAAGCTAGAGTACAATCAGCAGGGAATGGTCCTAGGACTTCACCTACTAATAGTTTGAATCATAATAATGATGGTGTAAGAAAAAATAATGACAGTCTTACTAGAAATAAGCCAGAATCAGATAGAGAACTAAAAAAGGAAGCAAAGGAAGAGGCTAAAGAAGCAAAAAAAGAAGACAAAGAGAAAAAAAGGAGAAGACTTCCAGATAGAAATAAAAAAGATGAAGAAGAGCAAGAAGAAAATAATCATACTAATTATGATACTGATCATGCATATGAAACTCTTACACAAGGTAGTATAATAAAAAAATTTGGATGTGGAATATTATTATTTTTTGCAGTTTTGTTACTTGTACCAACTATGTTATTTAGTGAAATATCAAATACAGTAACTGCTACTACACTTTTGAATAGGATAGTAGATGAAGCAGGTGAAGTTGTTGATTTCTTTGAGAGTTTATATGAGAAATTTGAAAATGGATTAAAGTATCATTATTTTGCATCAAATAAGGATGTTTTTAATAAAAAAATAAATGATGCTTATCAAAAAGTTTATAAAGAGTATGGTGTACCAGTAGATATTCCTTTACTATTATCTACGCTTTTAACTGATACGGAATCATTAGTTCCTGATGTAGATGAGAACAATGAAGAAAAACTAAATAAAGAAACTATGCGTAAGCTAGATTACATAGAAGATTTAGCAATGTTACAAGTTGTAGAAAGTCAAGATATATATTTGTGTTCATCTAAAGTGGTAGATGGTAAAACAGTATATTATCAAGTGATATATTCAGGTGATGTAGATGAATACAATATTGTATCTGGAAAGTGTAATGCTTCAAACGTAGGTAAGTATATGAGAGGTACTAGTACTAAAATAGATTCTAATGAATATTTTGAAAAATTAGAAAGTAATGTTTTGTTAACCCTTTTGTATCCAGATTATGAGGGGTCACCACATTTGATTGTTGAAAGCATTAAATCAAAATATGAGATATATAAAATGATGTATATGGATAATGAAGAAGAAGATGCTGAATTTAGTTTACCTGCTGATTTGGTGTATGATTCTGAAATTAATATGCAAGCACCTCTTAAAGGTAATATAACAATAACATCTCCATTTGGAGGAAGAGGATCAGTATATAAAAACGGTCAGATTATAGCTTCTGGGGATCATAATGGAATAGATCTTTATGCTTCAAATAAGAGCATATATTCATCTGGTAATGGAGTAGTTTATCGCACATATACTGAAAATACTGGTGGTAATATAGTTGAAATTCTTCATACGACAATTGGTGGTAAGAAATATATAAGTCAATATGCACATTTAAGTCAAATATTAGTTTCAAAAGGTGAAGAAGTTAAAGCAGGTGACTTAATAGCTATAATGGGATGTACTGGTAGTGCTTGTTCAGGAACTCATTTGCATTTTGGTATTAAGGATTTTGATAGTAATAAATGGTTAAATCCTCGAGATATAGTGAAAAGGGCAATTAGTTAATAAAATACTTTATTAATGAGCTATTTTTTGCTATAATAACTTTGATTTGGGAAGTGATTGAATGAAATTAAAATTTAGGGCAGAGCCCAAAGATATATTATATTTTGTTTTATTTGTTATTTTCTTATTCTTTTTAATTTCAGTTGGAGTAGGAAATATAACTAGTTTAGCTAGAACAGGAGAATTTATAGGTTTTAATCCATTACCTGGTTTATCTCCAGAGAATATTGTTGGAACTGTATTGTTTTTTGTACTTTCTTTAGGTGCAATTTTGATGTTGGTTTCTTCATATTTCTTTGATAGAGAAAAAGGATTTGGTATTGTAAATGAAAAAAAGCAAAGTGGTGGATATTCGAAATGGGCTAAAGTAGAAGATATTAAAACAGCTATAGGTGTTAAAGAAGTTAATGAATCAGATAAGTACTATGATGCTGGTGGTGTACCACTATATTCAGAAAAAGGTAAAATATGGGTTGATGATGGTGAAAGTCACTCTTTAATAATTGGATCTACAGGTAGTGGTAAAACATATTGTATAGTAAATCCATTGGTACATATATTAGCAAAGCATGGGGAATCAATGGTTATAACTGACCCTAAAGGTGAAATATATGAAAAGAATGCTGAGTTTTTAAGAGATAGAGGTTATAAAATAGTTTTATTGAATTTTAGAAATCCTCAAAAAGGTAATATGTGGAATCCATTATCTTTACCATATAAATTATATAAAAATGAAAATTTTGATAAGTGTAATGAATTACTTAGGGATTTAGCAATAAATATATTACATGATGAAAAGACAGATGATCCATTTTGGCAAAATACATCAGCAGATTATTTTGTTGCACTTGCTCAAGGATTGTTCCAAGATGCAGATGAGAAAGATATAAATATAAGTTCAATCATTAATATGCTTACTGTTGGTGAGGAAAAATATGGTGGTTCAACTTTTGCAAAAGAGTATTTTAAATTAAAAGATAGTCGTAATCCAGCTTATATAAATGCTGCTGGAACAATAGATGCACCATCAGATACAAAAGGAAGTATAATTTCTGTATTTAGACAAAAAATAAATATATTTGCTATGGCAGAGAATTTATCAGAAATGCTTTCTAAAAGTGATTTTGATATGATGGATATAGGTAGAGAAAAGACTGCTGTATTTTTGATTATACAAGATGAAAAGAAAACATATCATGCTCTTACTACAATATTTGTAAAACAGTGTTATGAAAGTTTAATAGATGTAGCACAAGAATCAGGTGGAAAATTAAGAGTAAGAACTAATTTTATACTTGATGAGTTTGCAAATATGCCTGAATTAAAGGATGTTACAACTATGATAACTGCTGCACGTTCTAGACAGATAAGATTTAATTTGATAATTCAAAACTTTGCACAATTAAATCAAGTTTATGGTAAGGAAAATGCTGAAACAATAAAAGGTAATTGCACTAATATGATTTATTTATTAAGTAGTGAACTTACTGCTCTTGAAGAGATAAGTAAATTGTGTGGTGATGTAAAAGTAAAAGGTAAGGGTAAAGATAAGCCTGATGAGACAAGACCACTTATTTCTGTAAGTGATTTACAAAGACTTAAGTTTAAGGATGCAATTATAAAGAAACAACGTATTGATCCATTTAAGACAACAATAAAAGGCGTTGATGAATATGATTGGAATATTCCTCAATATGAGAAATCAGGGTATCCTTCAAGAAAGAAGGAATCTGTAAGTATATTTGATTTAAAAGGATTTGTTAAAGAAAAAAGGAATAATGCTCTAAATGAAACAACATCAGCTCCTTCTAATATAATTAGACCTAATATTCCAATGCCACCAATGTATCCGAGAAGACCAGAATCTCCATTTCCTATTCCACAAAGCCATTCTATCTCAAAATCAAAGGATGAAGAATTTGATGTTGATGAATTGATTAAAAAGATAGATGCTAAGATAGCAGAATTAGAAAAGGAAGAAGAAGAGAACAAGAGAAAAGAAACATTAAAGAATGAAACAAAGTTGGATTCCGTATCAGAGATAAAACTAGATAAGGAATTTGAAAAGGATGTAAAGGTACCAAGTTATAATAAGGAAGATTTACAAAAGATTGTTGAGCCTACAGAAGAAGCTGTAAAAGTAAATGAAAATATTGATAATATAATAAAAAAGATTGAAGATGAAGAAGTTTCAGATGATCAATTCTTTGATGATTTCTTCTTTGATGAATAACACATACAGTGTTATTTTTTTTGCATAAAATATATTGGTGATAATATGTTGATAGATATAAGAGAGAATTATGAATATAGAATTGGTCATATACCTAATGCTATAAATATATCTAGGGAATTACTTGAATTAAGTCCTGAAAAATATTTAAATAAGGATGATGTTTATACTTTATATTGTGATAGAGGTATAATTTCATTTGAATTATCAAATAAATTAAATAAGCTTGGATTTAATACAAAATCATTGAAAGGTGGTTATTTAGAATATTTAAAATTAAAATAGTACTTGCAAAACAAGTGAATAAAAAGATATAATATATACAGTAAGATAGGTGATAATATGAAGAATGGTTTTACATTAATAGAATTAATAGCAGTAGTACTTATATTGAGTATAATATTGGTTATATCAGTGCCTAATTTATTATCAAATATTAAAGATAATAAAATAAAAGCTTCTCAATCGAAAGAAAATATAGTAGTATCTGCTGCAAGAAATTATGCAATTGATAATGAATTAAATTATCCTTTTTGTGTGGGAATATCTACATTATGTAATGAGGGTTATATTGAATGCCCTATTTTAGATGCTTCAGGGGAAGAAATGTATACGAGCGATACAAGCGAAAGCGTGTGGATATATGCCGATGGAAGTTATGTTATAAGATTGGATTAAAAAGTCATTTAATAAATGACTTTTTTATTTCATTTATTGTAAAAACATAATTGATATTATATAATTAAAATGGTGATAATATGGAATATATAATAATTGGTTTATTAATAGTATTATTAATATTAGTAGTTATTTCTTTAATGAAAAATATTAATGAAGGTAATATAACTGAAAGATTAGGTAGATTTGAAACTAATATTACTAAAGAAATAGGAGATTTTAAGAGTGATTTTAGTAGAAATCTTAATAAAGATTTTAATGAGTTAAATGATAAGATAGAAGATAGATTAATTAAGATTAATGATAAAGTTAATAATAGATTAGATGAAAATTTTGAAAGAACTAATAAGACATTTGCGTCAGTATTAGAAAGGTTATCTAAGATAGATGAAGCTCAAAAGAAGATAGAAACATTGTCTAGTGATATAGTATCTTTACAAAGTATTCTTACTGATAAAAAGACAAGAGGTACATTTGGTGAAGTTAATTTAAATAATATATTATCGAGTGTATTTGGTGAGAATAATACAAAAATATATGAATTACAACATAAATTTGATAATGGTAATATAGCAGATGCAGTCTTATATGCTCCTGAGCCTCTTGGACTTGTAGCAATAGATTCTAAATTTCCACTTGAAAATTATCAAAACATGGTAAATAAGAATATTTCTAAAATAGAAAGAGAAATATATGAGAAGAAATTTAAAAGTGATGTTAAAAAGCATATAGATGCGATTAGAGATAAATATATAATACCAGGGGTAACATCAGATCAAGCTTTTATGTTTTTGCCAGCTGAAGCTTTGTTTGCTGAATTAAATGCATATCATCAAGATATAATAGAGTATGCATATAAAAGTAGAGTATGGATAACTAGTCCTACAACACTTATGTCAATGCTTACAGTTGTACAAACTGTTATCAAAAATATGGAAAGAGATAAATATGCAGTTATTATTCAGAAAGAATTGCAGGCATTAAGTGTTGAATTTGGTAGATATAAAGAAAGATGGGATTCTTTACAAAAGAGTATTGAAAGAGTAAGTAAAGATGTTAAAGAAGTAAATGTTACTACTGAAAAAATAAGTAATAAATTTGAATCTATAAATAAAGTAGAAGTAGATAAATTTTTAACTAATAAGGATGAATAATCCTTTTTTTTATAAAAAAATAACTATATGAATAATATAGTTATTAATCCCATCAATAAACAATAGATTATAAAATATTTAAGCTTTCCATTTTCAATAATTTTTTTAAACCATTTGATTGATATGTATGTAAATATACTTGCAACTATCATTCCTAATATATATGGTAATATTAAAGATGAACTAATTGGGTTTTCTAATACATCTTTTACTCCTAATATCATACAAGCAATACTAATAGGTAGATATAACATAAAACTATAGTTAAATGCTGTTTTTCTATTTAAATTTCTTATTAGTCCACCCACTAGTGTAGAACCACTTCTACTAATACCAGGGAATAGCGCTATTACTTGAAATATACCAATTATTAATGCATCGATAATAGTCATATCTTCTTTTTCTTTTTTTCCTTTTATATCTTTAACTAAAAATAACATGAATGCAGTTATAAGTAATGATATTCCAACTATTTTAGTACTTGTAATTGATTCAATTGTATCTTTTAATAATAATCCAAAAAAACCAGCTGGTATAGTGCCAATTATTATAAACCATACATATATATAATTTGTATAGTATTCTTTATTTTTAGTTCTAATGTACCTAAAGAAATCTTTGATGATATTTAATATTTCTTTTTTATAAAATAACGCAATAGCTATAAAACTACCAAAATTTACAAATATTTCAAAATTTAAATCTTTTAATGCTTCAACATTTAACAAATTATTAAATATTACTAAATGTCCACTAGAAGATACAGGTATAGGTTCTGTAAATCCTTGTATTATACCAAGTAGCATATACATAATTAATTTCATATAAACACCTCAATAAATTATATACTAAAATTTGAAATTAATAAATAAAATTTAATGGTGATTATATGATTTTAAGAATAATATTTTTATTTATTGGAATACTATTAGTTGTAGTAGGAATAACAAGTATAATTTTATATTTGAATCTATTATCAATAGGATGTAGTTTTTTTGAATATTTAAATTTTATTATTAGAAGATTAGAATGTATTAATTTAATAATTGGTCTTATAATCATTTATATAACTGCTTTTATAGGAGAATGGAAATGAAATATGTGTATGATATAATTTTAAATTTTAATGAGAATTTATATGATTTTTTTGAATGGAATGAAAATGATAATGTTGACTATATAAAAAAGATACCAATATTTAAAGTTTCACAAACTGTTATGAGAGATTTAGTAAATTGTAAAGTTAAAATTGATAAAAAATTTATACAAAATATAAAAAATAAATGTGAAATTTATATGAAAAATAGTATAGGAAACATTGAGTATGCTTGTTTGTTTTTTTCTGATGAAAAGATAATAGCAATTGAATTTAATTATAAAGGTGTTTCAATATTTAAAAGCGACTTATTGATAGATGAATCATTAGATATAATTGAGTATTATAAAAAAATAAGAACTACCAAGTTAGATTATATGGTTATTATGAAAGATGATATTTCATTTCTTACCAGAAAAGAAGAAAATATGATAAGATTTATTGAAATTGAATTTAAAAGAATTATTGAATCTAATGATATGGATAAACTTAAATATTTGTATTATGAATGTTTTAAAAAACTAAATAATAATTTAAATAAGATGATTAAAGATTTAGAAAAATATATAATTAGATCACCAAAAGAGTTATTTGATGTACTAAAGCTTAGTTGTTCTAATAGAAATTAACTTTACAAAACATTCTATTTTTGTTATACTTTTTTTGAATGGTGATGAGAAGGACTATAATGATTATTATTAGTGAGCTTGGTATAGTGAAAACAAGTTAATATAGTTATAAGTTTAACAACTCGGAGTTTCCTGAAGAAATTAAGTAGAACAGGGACGTTATTCGCGTTAAGAATTAAGTGCATAGAATCTATGAACTAAGGTGGTACCGTGCTTTTGCACCCTTAGATTATGGATTTTTTTATTTAGGAGGATATATGAAATTGGATGTTAAAGAAATTTTTGAAAAAGATTTAATTGGTAAAGAAGTAGAGGTAGAAGGCTGGGTAAGAAATCATAGAAAGCAAAAAGAATTTGGATTTATAGATTTTTCTGATGGTACTTGTTTTAATCATTTGCAGATAGTATATGATGATAAATTATCTACTTTTGATGAAATATCTAAAATAAAAAACGGTTCTGCAATAAGTGCAGTTGGTATAGTAGTAAAGAGTGAAGGTAAAGGGCAAACTATTGAATTAAAAGCAACTGATGTAAAAGTTTTAGGTGATTGTCCAGAGGATTATCCAATGCAACCAAAGCATCATACTAGAGAATTTTTAAGAGAGCAAGCTTACTTAAGACCAAGGACAAATTTGTTTCAGGCAGTATTTAGAGTAAGAAGTGTAGCTGCTTATGCAATTCATAAGTATTTTCAAGACAATGGATATGTTTATGTACATACACCACTTATAACTGCAAATGATGGTGAAGGTGCTGGACAGATGTTTCAAGTAACAACTTTACCAATAGAAAAGTTAAAAGGTGAAGTAGATTATACTAAAGATTTTTATGGTAAAAAAGTAGGACTTGCTGTAACTGGACAACTAGAAGGAGAAACTTTTGCACTTGCATATAAAAAGATTTATACTTTTGGGCCAACTTTTAGAGCTGAAAATTCAAATACAAAGACGCATGCTTCTGAATTCTGGATGATTGAGCCAGAAATTGCATTTTGTGATTTGGAAGGTTTAATGGATATTGAAGAAGATATGCTTAAATATATAGTTAAGTATGTATTAGAAAATTGTAAAGATGAAATGAAATTCTTAGATAGTTTTGTAGAAAAGGGTTTAATTGATAAATTAAATAGATTGGTAAATAGTCATTTTACTAGAGTAGATCATGAAGAAGTAATAAGAATACTTAAAGAAGCAGATGTTAAATGGGAATTTGAACCACAATATGGTGAAGATATAGCTAAAGAACATGAAAAATATATTACAGAATATTTTAATGGTCCAGTATTTATAAAAAATTGGCCAAAAGATATTAAGGCATTTTATATGAAACAAAATACAGATGGTAAGACAGTTGCTGCAGTAGATTTAGAAGTACCAGGTGCAGGTGAATTAATGGGAGGTTCAGAAAGAGAAGCAGATTATGATAAGCTTGTATCTAGAATGAAGGAATTAAATATGTCATTTGATGGACTAGATTGGTACGTAAATCTAAGAAAATTTGGTGGATGTTATCATTCTGGATTTGGTATGGGATTTGAAAGATTACTTATATATTTAACAGGAGTTGATAATATTCGTGATGTTATACCATATCCTAGAACACCTTTAAATTGTGAATATTAGTATAAAAAATAAAATATTAGTAAATCATATTAACAGGAGGAAATATGAAAAAGAAATTACTAATATTTTTATTTACTATTTTGTTTATTACAGGATGCAATAGAATGAATAAACCAAGTAATGAAGTAGAGAAATTATTTATTAATTATAATTCATTAAATAGTGAAGTATTAATACAATTAGATTCTGTATTGGAATCAGAGAATTTAACTGATGTTCAAAAAGATAAATATAAAACTATTTTAAAAAAGCAATATGAGGATTTAAAATATAATATTTTAAATGAAGAAATAAGCAATGATACTGCAGTTGTATCAGTGGAAATAGAAGTATATAATTTAAATAAAGCTATAGAAGGTGCAAACAAGTATTTAGAAGAAAATAAAGAAGAGTTTTATAATGATGAAGAATTAGATAATGAAAAGTTTAAAGATTATAAGTTAGATAGTATGTTATCTATGAATGAAAGAACAAATTATATACTTGAATTAACTTTAACAAATATCGATAATAAATGGCATTTAGATGATTTGTTGGAAAGTGATAGGCAAAAGATACATGGGCTATATAAAAATGAAATATAGTCTTTTATTTTATTTATAAATTTGATATAATAACATTAGAATAGGTGGTATAGTATGGATAAAGAATTAAACTATATATACAGTTATATTAAATATATATATTTTAATGTAGATGAACTAAAAGATCAGCTATATCTTTTGGATTTATCTAAAAGAATAAGAAGTTCTATGCCAAATTCTAGTTTTACTGAAGGTAATTTAAATTTTTATATAAATAATTTTGTGAATCAAGAAATGAATTTTAAAAATTCTAGTTCATATATAAAATATCAATCTTTAAGAAGTTATATATATCTATCAATAGATTATTATAGAATTTTTTATGGTAAAAAAATAGAGAATCAGGATGTAGTTATACGTGAAGTAATGAAAGCAATAACTGATACTCATAGCTATGAAGATATATTAGAAGGTAAATGTGAAAGTGAAATAGAAGAACTTATAGATATGCATATTAATTCTAAGTTTAGTTCTATAGATGCTGTTACTAGAATTCCTTTAGATGTAGCTCATATTAGATATGATGGTAATGCTGTTATAGATGATAGGATATATATAAAGAAATATATAGCAGATTATTTAAAGTCTATGGATGATTTGTTTGAATTTCAAGGAGATATTGAAATTTTAGCTAGTATGATGTGCAATGATTTATGTAAGAATTATGTTAAAGCTGATGATGTTTTAGCAGGTGAATATGATAGGCAAATAGACTCTTATATTAGAAGACAAGCGTTTGGTATTCAATTTAAAGACAGCTTTAATGATGTTTATATTGAAGTTAGTAGATATGTTATGAGTAATCATACATATATGGATATTGGCAATATGGAGCAAAATATTGCAGAAGAAATTTTCAATTTATCAAAACATTTGATATATGCAGGGTATGATGGTAAGAGCGTCAAAAGTGAGAAATGTAATGCAGTAATGGAAAACCATTTGAGATTAGATTGTTTAAAGGCAAATTCTGTAGTTTGCAAAAATTTAAAACTTGCAGGAAAAGATAAAGATCCTAATAAGTTTTTTTTAGATTTAAGACAAATAATTGATGCTGTGAAAAAGCCAATTATTGTTGCTGCTGCAGTGGGTATTATAGGCGCTAGTGTTGCAGTTGGAGCATCACAAGTAGAAGCTTCTGATAGTAAAAATATTGAGATTTTTGATACTTATGAATATCCTGCTATTCCATATACTTCAAGTGAAGAATTTGCAGCAGCAGTAGAACATATAGTAGAGTATTATCCTATTTATGAAAGTTATGGAAGAGGATATGGTCAAATATGTCTTTATAAAGTATATGATAGTATAAAAGGTAGTGAAAGAGATAAAACATATGCAATGGATATTATGATAAATCTTTTAAAAGCAAGAACTCAATATAATGAAGATATGCAACAATTATATAATGATATAAAACCATATCAATCTTATATGGAATATGTTTATGATAGAGCAAAAGAAAATGAACCAAAATTAAATCAAAGTGAATATAGTATAGCTGTCAAGCATTATGCATCTCAAGTTTCAAATTATAAAGAATTAAATCCATTTTCATTATTAAGTGAAGATAATCAAGATGCAATTAGATATATGATGAAAGGATATGGAAAGTATATGGAAGATTATGAAAATGAGTTTAATGTTTTGACAAGTGAAAGTGAGATGAAAAAGTAATATGGAGCAGAATAGTTCAGTTGTATTAGAAAATGGTGATGAATATTTAGTAGTTAATAGTTTGGTTTATAATGATACTAGATATTTACTTTTAAGCAATGTATCTAATGTAAAGGATGTATGCATTAGAAAAATAAAAAAAGAAGATGGCAAAGGATATATTTGTAGATTAGATGACAAAGAATTACAAGAAGTTTTAAAAATATTTGGTGATTTAAAAGGAAATAATTGAGTATTATTTCTTTTTTTTTGAGTATATTTTAGTAGGTGATAGTATGAAGAAAATAATTATATTATTATTATTATTAATTTTTGTGCCTATTAAAATAAAAGCATTAGATGTAAGCTCTAGAAGTGCAATATTAATGGATGAAGATTCTGGAAGGATTCTTTATGCAAAGGATATAGATAGTAAACGATTAATAGCAAGTACTACTAAGATTATGACAGCTATATTAGCAATAGAAAGTAATAAGTTAAATGATAAAGTAATAATAAAAGATGATATATTAAAGGCATATGGTTCAAATATATATATAAGTGTTGATGAAGAAATATTGCTAAAAGATTTAATATATGGTTTAATGCTTAGAAGTGGGAATGATGCGGCTATAGCAATATCATCATATGTATCAAATAATACAGATGATTTTGTAGTATTGATGAATAAAAAAGCAAAAGAAATTGGTATGACGAATACATATTTTTGTAATCCACATGGCTTAGATGAAGTTTGTGAAAATATATCTACAGCAAGAGATATGGCATTACTTACTAGATATGCTAATAAGAATAATATATATAAAAAAATAGTTGGTACTAAAAGATATATAGCAAAAACTAATTTAAAAACTTATGATTGGTATAATAAAAATAAATTATTGACTACATATGAATATACTACGGGTGGTAAAACAGGATTTACAAAAAAGGCAAGGAGAACCCTTGTAAGTAGTGCAACAAAAAATGGTATTAATTTAATAGTAGTTACTTTAAATGATCCAAATGATTTTACTACACATAAAAAATTGTATGAATATGGGTTTAATAATTATAGAAAGTATTTAATATTATCGAAGAAAGAATTTGGATTTAAAAATAATTATTATGATAATATATATATAAATTCGGATATATATTATTTATTAAAAAAAGATGAAATAGATGATATATATGTTAAATATAAATTAAATAAAATAGAAGAACCTAAAGATAGAGATAAAGTTGGAATAGTTGAGATATATATTGGTAATAAAAAAATAATAACTAGTGATATATTTATTGAAGTAAAAAATAAGAGGAAAGAGAGTATTTTTAAAAAAATACTAAATATATTTAAATGAATATAATATGGATAGTATTTATTATGGTAGGTATTGTGTATTCATTCATAAGTGGAAATATAAATAACGTAAATAATGAAATAATTAGTAGTTCTAAAACTAGTTTAGATATTTTTTTTGGTATATTTCCAAATATTATTTTATGGTCAGGTATTATGAAAGTAGCAACAAATTCTGGCTTATTAAATAGAATATCTAATTTGATGTATCCATTATTAAACAAATTATTTCCAGATATACCAAAAGGTCATGAATCAATATCATATATTTCTTCAAATATAACTTCAAATATATTAGGATTAGGAAGTGCATCAACACCATTTGGATTAAAAGCAATGGAATCCTTGCAAGAATTAAATAATGATAAAAAAACTTTATCTAGAAGTATGAGAACATTTATTATATTAAATGTAGGTGGATTATGCGTTGTTCCTACTACAATTATATCTTTAAGAAGTACATATGGTAGTAAAGATCCTACAAAGGTATTATTACCAATTATACTTACTACTTTTATATCTACATTAATAGCATTGTTTATAGATAGATTATTTAAGGGTGAAAAATGAGTGCTTATATATTGCCAGCAATTATACTTGTCATAGTCATTTATAGTATAGGTAAATGTAATTTGTATGAGTCTTTTATAGATGGATGTAAGGAAGGATTAAGTATATCTTTATCATTATTTCCATCTATATTAGCAATAATTTTTTCTTCTAGAATATTTATATCTAGTGGGCTTTTAGATTGTTTATTCAGTATTATATACAATATTTTTAAAATACCAGGATATATATTATCAATAATAGTTCTAAGACCAATATCATTTAATGCATCATTATCTATAGTAATAGAAAACTTTTCAAAATATGGTGTGGATAGTTATATTGGTAATTTATCTAGTATATTACAATGCTCTATGGATACTACATTTTATATTATTTCCTTATATATAGGATTTTTGGGTATAAAAAATACTAAAAATATATTTTTAATATGCATATTAATTAATGCTATAGCTATAATTATTGGAATGATAATTACTAAATTGACTTTATAATTAAAATAAATATAATAACATTGGTGATTTTTATGGCTAGTATTATAAAAATAAATGATATGGTTTTAGATGAGTTGATAAAGCATTGCAATATAAATCCTAATTTAGAATGTGGTGGATATTTATATGGAAGGTATAAAAGTACATATACAGATGATATAATTACAATAACTGGTATTTACTATGAAAGAATATTTGGTACTGAGAATCGTTTTACATTTTCTCCTTTATATAAAATGAGAGCAATAAATAAAGGTAAAGAAATATATAGAATTAATGGTTCAAAGTTTATAGGTTGTTATCATTCTCATGGTAAATATAGAGCACAATTTTCGGATGTGGATAGATGTATGGAAATAGAGCATTATAGGTCAAATAAAGCAGCGCTAATATATAGCCCAATAGAAGATAAATTAATAGGGGATATAATTACAAGTAGTAAAATTAGTGAAGCTAGAATTACTGTTATCAGTTGTGATGAATTTGATAGATTATATTTTCCTACATTACCTAAAACTAGTGGTAAAGTAATATCATTGAAAAAAATGCCAAAGTAAGATATACTTTAGATGGTGATGTTTATGGAACGTTTGCAGAAGATTATTGCTGAGAGTGGTATTACAAGTAGAAGAAAAGCTGAAGAATTAATAAAAAATGGTAAAGTAATAGTAAATGGTAAAGTAATTACTGAATTAGGTACAAAAGCAAGTTATAGTGATGATATATTGGTAGATGGTAAAAAAATTGAAAAAGAAGAGAAAGAGTATTATATATTTAATAAACCTAGAGGAGTAATTACAAGCACTTCCGATGAAAAGGGAAGGAAAGTAGTAACTGATTTTTTCGATAGTAACAAAAGATTATATCCAGTTGGTAGATTAGATTATGATACAACTGGCTTACTTATAGTTACAAATGATGGTGAATTATCTAATTTAATAATGCATCCAAAAAATGAAATAGAAAAAGTATATATTGCAAAAATAGATGGAATAATAAAAGGCACTGAAATAAATATCTTGAAAAATGGCGTAGTATTAGATGGGATAAAATGTATACCGAAAAGAGTTAAATTAAAAAAATTTGATAAGAAAACAAATAGTTCAATAGTAGAAATAATAATTACTGAAGGGAAGAACCATGAAGTAAAGAGATTATTTGAAAGTGTAGGATTTAGAGTGGACAAATTAAAAAGAGAAAGGTTAGCATTCCTTACTCTTGGTAATCTAAAATCAGGGGAATATAGAAAATTAAATATAAAAGAAGTAAAACAACTATTTAGTTTAATTAAATAGTTGTTTTATTCTTTTTCAATTGCACCAACAGGGCAATTTTCTAATGCTTCAGTAGCAAGTTCTAAATTTTCTTCTGTTGGTTGTTCTTTTACAGTTGCTAAGTTATCATCATCGAAATCAAATACTTCATTACATGTACCAACGCATGCACCACAACCAATACATTTTTCTTTATTAACTTTAAACATAATTACCTCCATAAAAATTATATCATATTATACTTAAATATTTAAATTTTTTTTAATATATGATATTATAAATATAGTAGGTGGTCATATGAAATCGAGAATGGACAAATATTATCAAGAAGAACTTATGCAAAGAACTTCTAAAAATGATTTTTTGTATGATGAATTATATAAAGAAAAAAGACCAAGTAGTAATGTTACAATTCTTGATAACATTAATGAAATTGATATAACAAAAATTAAAGCTATGGTTGATAGTAGAGAAAGACATAGCAAAATGAGAAGCTATGAAGATATCTTGAATTCAAATGAAAGTAAAAAAACAAATGAAATAGATTATCAATTAGATGAAGTAGATAATTCTAACTATGATATAAATGAGGTCTTAAAGAAGAAAAGAACTGATAATGTTTATGAAGATTCATCTAAAATAAGAAAACTTGCAAGTGATGAATATGATACTTCGACTTCTTCAAATGAAGATATGAGTGAAGAATTTCTTACTCATGAAAAGCAGTTAAAAGATTTATTTAATACAGTATCGAGAACTGTAGTTGATGAGAATGATTTATTTGCAAATTTGAAGGATGAAGAAGATGAAACAGCAGAAGAAAATGAGCAAATATTTTATACAAATACTTCAAAAATTGATAGTGTAGATTTTGAAGATGTGGCAGAAGTAAAAGGAAATTCTAAAGTATTTATTATAATTGGAATTTTGGCATTATTGGTTGCTGTTGGAATAATTGTGTATATAAAGTTTATAAAATAGTGTTATTAAACACTATTTTTCATATTATGTAATATGAAAAATAAAATTAATATATTAATAATAATTATTTTTGTATGCATAATTTTTTCTTTTTTGCTTATTAATTTAATGAGCAAAAAAGTTATGCCAATATTGATGGAGTATGCAACTTCAGAAATAAAGAATATGTCTGTGAGTATTATAAATAGTACAATAAGCCAAGAATTGGACTATTTTAATAATGATGCGGTTAAAATTAGTAAAAATAAAAATGATGATATTCAGATGATTGAATTTGATTCTAAAATAGTTAATAAATTTTTAACAGATTTGACAAAGCAAATATTATTAAAATTAAAGGAAATGGAAAATGGTAAAACAAATTTATCTTTTGATAAAATAAATATAAATAATCAAATGTTATATGAAATTCCTTTAGGTAGAATTACAAATAATGTTTTTGTAGGTAATTTGGGGCCTAAAATACCAATAAAAATGGATGTAATTGGGGATGTTTATAGTAATATAAAATCTAATATAAAAGAATATGGTATAAATAATGTATTATTAGAAATTATGGTAAATATAACAGTTAACGAAAGAGTAATAATGCCTTTTATATCAGAGCAAACAAAGATATCGGTTGATGTTCCTGTATCAATAAAATTAATACAAGGAAACATACCAAAGTATTATGGAACTGGAATTTCTCGAAATTCAAACATATTATCTATACCAGCTGAATAAAATATGATATACTTATTATAGGTGAAATTATGAAAGATATAATATTAAACAATATAAAATATGAACTTATTACCAATATAAGAGATGGATATGATAGTGATGAAGTTAAAAGTAAAGCAACTGATTATTTTATGCCATTTGATTATATAGTTGGTGATTGGGCATATGGTAAACTAAGATTAAAGGGATTTTATGACAAAAATAATAAGAGTTGTAAGAGTATAAATGATATTGAAAATTTAGAAAAATATATAAAAGAAAACTGTGCTTTTAATTGTAAATATTTTGTTTTAAAAAAGTATGTACAAAAATAAATCTTTTATGATATAATGTATTTATGATATAGAAAGAATAAAATAGAGGTGATATTATGGATGACAAGAAAAAGACTATTATAGTTTTAGATGAAGCTGGTAATGAGAAAGAGGCTGAAATATTATCTGCATTTACAGTAAAAAAGTATAATAAAAATTATATTCTTTATACTTTGAATGAAGTAGATGAAAATGAAATGGTAAAGATTTATGCTTCTGAATTGATAGAAAAAGATAATATGTATTCTTTAGGCGCAATCGAATCTGATGAAGAATGGGCTGCAGTTAAAGAAGTTATGAAAGAAGTAGCAAAAAGCGAAGAATAGTAAAAAAATAGGAGGTAATATTATGACATCCGAGTTAGAGTATTCATATTTAAATTGTGATTTTGCCTTGAAAGTTAGTGAAGATTTGTTAACTAGGGCTGTAAGGGTAAAGCAAGCTGTAAAAGAAAAATTAGGAAGAATTTATAGTAAGAATCTTGTTAGTGAAGAAGTTGCTCAACCAAGTGTTCCTGTTGCTGAAGCATCAGATCAAAAAAATGAAGCACCACAAGAAGAGGCTAAAGGGTTAGAATCATTAATAGATTTAAGTGAAGGTAATGTTGCACAACTTGATTCTAAAATAACAGCTTTACAAAATCAAAGTGGTATATCACATGTTGTTAGAAGAGCAGTTCTATTTACTAGTGCATTGAAAAATAAGATATCAAGAGTTACTTCAAAATGGTTTGAAAATGTGGAAAAAGAAGATAGAACTCAAATATTACCAAAAGTAGAATATACAAATCATTTGGGTGGAGAAGTTGTTCCTGGAACATGGGATGATAAAGTAGAAGAAAAAGAGGAAGAAGTTACACCTCAATTTGAGATTCCAAGTTTTTCAGTAGAACCACAGGTCGAATTACCTAAAGAAGAAAAGACTGCTGATTTAGTTCCAGAACCTCAAGCTATTCCAATGTCAGGTTTGGAACCAGTAATTCCAACTATGGAACCTGTAGTAGAACCAAAAATAGAAATGCCTGCTGTAGAAGCAGTTGCAAGTGCTCCTGAAGTTGAAGAAAATGTAGCACCAGCTGTTGAAATGCCAAAATCTGAAGTGCCACAATCAATAGAAGATAAAATAGCAGCTATTCTTAATAGAAAAAATGAGGTAGCTAAGGTATCAGAAGAACCTGCTAACGAAGTTGCTGATAAAGAAATGGTAAGTGATAGTCCTCAATTGGCTAATAAGACAGATGTACTTGCTAGATTACATAGATTTAAAAATACATTACAAGAAAGGGATGCTCAAATTGAAAAATTGAGTTCTAAATTAAGTAGTGCTAATACAGCTTTGGAAGAAGCTAAGGCAAAGATTAGTAGTTATGAAACAGTGTTAGATGATTTAACTGCTAAATGTAATTCTTTGACACAAGCAAATGAACAATTGACTAGTAAAAATTCTAATATAGATGCTGGTTATAGTACTAAGATTACAAGTTTAGAGGAACAATTAAGTGAACTTAGACAATCTAAAACTGATGAGGCTGAAAGTTCAAAGAGTGTTATTGCTGAATTGAAGGCAAAACACGCTCAAGAAATAGAAGAGTTGAAAGCAAAACATGCTCAAGAAATTCATGATATTGAAGCTTCAAAGAATAAGCAAATAAATGCTATATATGCAACAATTTCAGAGGCATTAGGTGAGCCAACTTATTCAGATGATGAAAGCTCAAAAACAATGTAAAAAATGTTATTAAAAAAGATATTTAAATATCTTTTTTTTAATGTATAATATGTTTAGGTGATTTTATGGAAAAGTTAATTATGATTAAGTATGGGGAACTTACAACAAAAAAAGACAATATGAAAGTATTTATAGATAGATTATATAATAACATTAAAAATAAGTTAATTGGATATGATATATATATCATAAAAGATAGATTAAGAATGTTTATAGATATAAAAGATTATAATGAAGATGCGATAGTTGAGAAGTTAAGAGAAGTATTTGGGATACATTCTATAGTAATTTGCTATAAAATTGATAAGGATTTAGATTCTATAAAAGCTGAAGCAGTAAATCTTTTATCCAAATTAAAATTTAATTCATTTAAGGTTGAAACTAATAGAGCTGATAAGAAATTTCCTTATAACTCTGTTGAAACAAGTAGATTAGTTGGTGCTTCAATATTAAAGAGTATTCCAAATATTAAGGTAGATGTTCACAATCCAGATATATTATTACATGTTGAAATAAGAAATGATTATTCATATATATACGTAAATGAAATAGAAGGATTGGGTGGATATCCAACTGGAGTACAGGGTAAGGGATTATTGATGTTAAGTGGTGGAATAGATTCTCCTGTTGCAGGGTATTTGGCTAATAAAAGGGGAATAGATATTGATTGCATATATTTTGATTCACCTCCTCATACCAGTATTGACGCAAAGAATAAAGTTATAACTTTAGCAAAAAAATTAACTAAATATGGCAGCAATATAAATTTATATGTTGTTCCATTTACTGAAATTCAAGAATCAATATATAAGAATATTGAACCAACATATATGATTACTATAATGAGAAGAATGATGTACAGAATAAGTGAGAGAGTTGCTAAAAATAATAAATGTAAGATTTTGATAAATGGAGAATCAATAGGCCAAGTAGCTAGTCAAACACTAACTAGTATGTATGTTATAAATAACGTTACTTGTATGCCAGTAATAAGACCAGTTGCGTGTCTAGACAAATTAGAAATAATAGATATTTCAAAAAAGATAGATACATATAATACTAGTATTCTTCCATTTGATGATTGTTGTACTATTTTTGTACCTAAGCATCCTGTCATAAATCCTAATTTAAATAAATGTATTGAATATGAAAAACTTATTAATTATGAAGAAATGATAGATATTGCAATTAATAATATTGAAAAAATAAGTGTAAAGAATTATAAATTTGTAGATAATGATATATTATAATTTCCATTAAATGGTTGTATAATTTATAGATTATTTCACACTCTAATAATGTAGGAGGTGAAATAATGTCACGTAAGAAAAATAGTGAAAAGCAAAATAGTAATAGCAGAAAAAAACAAAATAGGCAAAATAATAGTTCAAAGAGAGAATCTTCAAATCAAATGAAATATGAAATTGCTAATGAATTTGGAGCTAATTTAGGACCAGAGACTGATTCTAGATGTAATGGTAAAGTTAGAGGAGAAATGACAAAACAACTAGCAGATATGTCTAGAAGTTCAAAAAAGAGATCTAAATAATTTAAGACTACATTAGTAGTCTTTTTTTTGTATTTTTATGTTATAATATTAATTGTTGAGGAGGAAAATATGAAAGTATTAGCAGTTAATGCAGGAAGTTCATCATTAAAGTTTCAAATGTATGAAATGCCTGAAGAAAAGGTACTAATATCTGGTGTTTTTGAAAGAATTGGTATCGAAAATAGTTTTTATACAATAAAATTAAATGGGGAGAAAATAAGACATGAAGTTGAATTATCTAATCACTCTGTTGCTGTTGGCTTTTTGACTAAAGAACTACTTGAAAACAATATAGTTGAATCTTTAGAAGAAATAAAGGGTGTAGGCCATAGAACAGTTCAAGGTGCAGATAAGATAAGTGATAGTGTTATAGTCAATGATTATGTAGAAGATGTTATAAAAAAATATACAACTTTGGCACCACTTCATAATCCTGCTTCATTAGTGGGAATAAAGGCATTTAAAGAATATATGCCTAATGCAATTCATGTAGCAGTATTTGATACAGCATTTCATCAAACAATGCCAGAGGAAGCATTTATGTATGCAGTTCCTTATGATTGGTATACAAATTATGCAGTAAGAAAATATGGAATGCATGGTACAAGTCACAAATATGTATCAAGAAGAATTAATGAAATATTAGGTAGAGATGATACTAAAGTAATAGTATGCCATTTAGGTAATGGTGGTAGTTTAAGTGCTGTTGTAAATGGTAAATGTATAGATACTTCTATGGGACTTACTCCAAATGCAGGTATAGTTATGGGAAGTAGATGTGGTGATATAGATGCAAGTATAATTCCTTATATAATGGAAGTAACAGGAATGAATATTTCTGAAGTTGATAAGGCATTAAATAAAGAAAGTGGATTGCTTGGAATTAGTGGTGTAAGTAGTGATTCAAGAGATGTAGAAAATGGTGCTAATGAGGGTAATAAGAGATGTATTTTAGCACAAGGTATGTATGTAAGAAGAGTTGTAGAATATATTGCAAAATATTACGTACTAATGGGTGGAGCAGATGCTATATGCTTTACTGCTGGAATAGGTGAGAATTCTATTTCAACAAGAGAAAAAATAATAGAAAGACTTGCTGTATTAGGTATTAAATTAGACAAAGAAGCAAATAATATAAGGGGAGAAGAAAGATTGATAACAACAAAGGATTCTTCAATACCTTGTTATGTAATTCCAACTAATGAAGAGTTAATGATTGCAAGAGATACTTATAATTTAGTAAATGAAAAATAATATGTATAAAGAAATATTTAAGATAATAAAAAAATTTAATAATATAGTAATTGCAAGACACATAAATGCGGATATGGATGCTTTAGGAAGTCAATTAGGACTTAAGGATATTATAAAAGAAACTTTTCCAGATAAAAAGGTTTACGCTGTAGGAGCATATTCTGCAAAATTTAAATTTGTAGGGCCTTTAGATAAGGAAGAAAATATTGATTATGATAATACTTTACTAATAGTTACAGATACTCCTAAAACATCTAGAGTGGATGTGGATGATATATCACTTTATAAAAATAGAATAAGAATAGATCATCATCCATTTGAGGAAAAGTTTTGTGATATAGAACTAGTTAATGAAGATAAATCAAGTACGTGTGAAATGATAGCAGATTTATGTTATGAAACTAAATTGAAAATAACAAAATCAGCAGCTGAGAAACTTTATATGGGTATTGTTGCAGATACTAATAGGTTTTTATATCCATGTACAAGTTCTGATACGCTTTTAATATCTTCTAAATTAGTAAAAGAATTTAAATTAGATACTTCAAAGTTATATGAAATGATGTATTTAAGAAGTATTGATGAAATAAGATTTATGGGTTATTTCTTTCAAAATTTAAAAACAACCCAAAATGGTGTAGGTTATATAAAAATAACTGATGAAATACAAAAAGAATATAAAATGGATCCTGCTAGTATAGGAAATATGATAGGTGAACTAGCGTATGTTGATGAGCTTTTAGTGTGGATTACTTTTTCAGAGGATGTTAAACAAAATCTAGTACGAGTATCAGTAAGAAGTAGAGGACCAGCAATAAATACTATTGCTATGCAATATAATGGTGGTGGTCATAAACTTGCTAGTGGTATAAGATTACCAAATTTTGATTTATCAGATGAGATAGTAAGTAAGTTAGATGAGTTGTGTTATGATTATAATAATAAAAAGCAATAATTGTAAATAAATGCTACAATTTGCTTTTTTTTTATATAAATGATACAATTATCTCGGTGATGTTATGAAGATTACAAGTACAGAACTTTTTATATCAGCAGTAAGACAAAGTCAATATCCAGAAGATAATCTTCCTGAGTTTTTAATAGTAGGAAGAAGTAATGTTGGAAAGAGTAGTTTTGTTAATACGCTTATAAATAGAAAAAATTTTGCTAGAACATCAAGTAAACCAGGTAAAACTCAAACTTTAAATTTCTATAAAATAAATAAAGATTTTTATTTTGTAGATGTACCAGGATATGGTTATGCAATAGCTGATAAAAAAACACAAATGAAGTTTGGTAAGATGATTGAAGATTATGTAGCAAATAGAAAAGAATTGAAAGAAGTATTTATGCTTGTTGATTTTAGACATAAACCAACAAGTGATGATATACTAATGTATAATTATTTGAAGTATTATAATTTAAAGGTTACAGTTATTGCTACTAAGATTGATAAAATATCTTTTGGTCAAAGAGAGAAATATAAAAATATTATATTGAAAACATTAGATTTAAAAGAGGGGGATAATTTGATTTTATTTTCTTCTGTTACTAAAGATGGTAAAAAAGATGTTTATAATACAGTAGAAAAGTATTTGGATTTTATAGATGATTAAAAAAAGACTTTTTTAAAGTCTTTTTTAATTCAATAAATTAAATGCATAACCACCTAATAGCCAACCTAAAACTCCACCAATAACTACACATAAAACTAATATAAGAATAAATGCGCCATTAGTTATTTCTTTGTCTGCTAGCTTTTTTATTTCACTTTTCTTTGCAACAGTTTTTTTAGCAGGACTTTTCTTTGTATTTGCCATTTTTATTCCTCCTATCATAATATAAGTATAACTTTTACTAAGTGATATGTCAATAAGAACAATTGTATTATTTATTCATATTATATAATATGAAAATAGATTATGTTGATAATGATAAATATATAGTTTATCTAAATAAAAGTTATTATATATTTAATAAAGATAGTATTAATGAGTGTTTATTTAAAATATTAAAAATAATAAAGAAAGAGTATAAGATAGATTTATATTCTACATTTAATGTAGAGTGTTATATTAATGATAATTATGGTGTGATATTAAGTATTAAGAAAGTAAATGATCCATTTTTAAAATATAATGAAAAGATTAATACAAATGTTAAGTTTTATTATAAAGCTAAATTTTTGTATGAAATAGAGGATTACTTTATTAAAAATAGAGTAAAATGTAAAATATATTTGTATAAGAATAAATACTATTTAGAATTAGAGGATGATTATATTCTTATATGTGAATATATAAAAAAAATAATATTTGGAGAAAAAGTATTAAGTATAATAAATAATAGTTAATTGATTATTATTATTTTTTTTGTTATAATTTCAAACGAGGTGATTCTTATGAAAAATCCTACAGTTGCATTAGTTGGTAAGCCTAATGTTGGTAAGAGTACTTTATTTAATAGACTAGCTGGCAAAAGAATATCTATTATAGAAGATACTCCAGGTGTAACAAGAGATAGAATATATAGTTTGGCAACTTATAATGACTATAAATTCCATTTAATTGATACGGGTGGTATTGATTTAGGAAATGAAGATTTTAACAAAGAAATAAGAGTACAAGCAGAACTTGCTATTGATGAAGCAGATGTAATTATATTTGTAGTAGATGGTAAAGAAGATCTTGGCCCAAATGATTATTTAATTAAAGATATGTTAAAGAAAAGCAATAAGAAAGTAATAGTAGCAGCAAATAAAATGGATTCTAAAGTATCTAAAGATAATATATATAATTTTTATGAACTTGGATTTGATGTAATACCAATAAGTGCAGAACAAAATAATGGTATATATGATTTAATGGATGCTGTTGTAGAAGATTTTAAGAATGTAAAAGATATTAACTATGATGATGACGTAATTAAATTTTGCGTTATAGGTAGACCTAACGTTGGTAAAAGTTCTTTAGTTAATGCGTTATTAAATGAAGAAAGATCAATAGTATCTAATGTAAGTGGTACTACAAGAGATGCAATAGATACACCGTTTACATATCAAAAACGTGACTTTGTAGTGATAGATACAGCAGGTATTAGAAAACAAGGAAAGATATATGAAAATGTAGAAAGATATAGTGTTTTAAGAGCATTAAAAGCAATAGATAGATCTGATGTATGTTTAATAGTATTAAATATAGAGGAAGGTATTATTGAACAAGATAAACATATAGCAGGATATGCTATAGAAGCTGGTAAAGCAGTAGTAATAGTTGTAAATAAATGGGATAAAAGTACTAAAGATATGAATGAAGTAACTAAAGATATTAGAAATAATTTTGCATTTATGGATTATGCACCAATTGTGTTTACTAGTGCTCTTACTAAAAAAAGAATTCATACTGTAATGCCTGAAGTATTAAAAGTATATGATAATGCACATAAAGAAATAAAAACAAGTGTATTAAATGATGTAATAGGAGAAGCAACAACATTAAATCCTGCTCCTTCATATAAAGGTAAAAGATTAAAAATATATTATGTGAATCAAGTTGGTAAGGCACCAATAAAAATATTATTTCATGTAAATGATAAAACATTAATACATTTCTCATATGAAAGATATTTAGAAAATAAATTAAGAGAATCTTTTGATTTAGAAGGTACACCAATAGTATTACAATTTAAAAATAGAGGAGAATAACAATTTTATCACTAAGACATATAATATTCTAGGAGGATGTTATGGGTTTTAGTGATAATTTTTATAAAAAAATAGAAAGTAAAACTAATGTTAATAAGGAAACAATATTAAGTCTTGCTAAAAAGATACAAGGAGATAATATAAAAGATGAAAGTAAGCTTAGAGATTTAATACATGAAATAGGTATGATAGCAGGTAAAGATGTATCAAAAGAAAAAGAAGATAAAATAGTAAAAGCAATAGTTAATGATAAAGTGCCTAAAAATATAGATAAAATGGTATAACT
>JAEEGL016987378.1_pt1 | contig 49001 bp, 33 predicted proteins | sample 9134231 | NCBI WGS metagenome assembly JAEEGL01 (sample SAMN16246548, study PRJNA631951) | gut metagenome | biome: gut microbiome; feature: rumen; material: fiber-attached | host: Bos | place: Iran: Karaj | collected 2018-10 | reverse complement strand
TATTCGCGCTCGATGGTCTATACCATGCCCGAGTTCCTCGAGAGACGTTACAATAAGGAGAGCCGCGGCATCCTCACCTGGCTGTCGCTTGCCAGCTATGTCCTCACCAAGGTTTCCGTCACCGTCATGGCTGGCGGTCTGGCCCTCAACACCCTGCTGGGCATCAACTTCTGGGTGGCTGCCATCGCCCTCGTGGTGATTACGGCTATCTACACCGTTGTAGGCGGTATGGAGTCGGTGCTCAAGACCTCCATCCTGCAAACACCCATCCTGCTCATCGGCTCGCTCGTCATCCTGTGGATAGGACTGAAGGAGCTGGGCGGCTGGAACGAGATGATGGCCATCTGCTCGGCACAGCCCGTTAACGAGTATGGCGACGGCTTGACCACGCTGATGCGCAGCGGTCACGACCCTGAATATCCGTGGTACGGCGCCCTGTTCTGCTCGATGATCATCGGCTTCTGGTACTGGTGTACCGACCAGTTCATCGTGCAGCGTGTGCTCTCCGGCAAGAACCAGAAGGAAGCCCGCCGCGGTACCATCTTCGGCGCCTACCTGAAGCTGCTGCCCGTGTTCCTGTTCCTCGTGCCCGGCATGATTGCCTTCGCCCTGACGAAGAAGCCCGACTCGCAAATCGGTGCCCAGCTTGCCGCTGCCCTGATGCCCGACGCTGCCACCGGAGCCCTGCAGAACCCCGACCTCGCCTTCCCCATGCTGGTGAACACCCTGCTGCCCATCGGTCTGAAGGGCGTCGTCATCTGCGGTATCCTGGCCGCCCTGATGAGCTCGCTGGCATCGCTCTACAACTCCAGCGCCATGCTCTACACCATTGACATCTACAAGCGCAAGCACCCCGAGACGGAGGAGAAGCGCCTTGTCCGCATCGGCCGTATCGCCACCGTCGTCGTCGTCGTGCTCGGCGTGCTGTGGATATTCGTCATCCAGGCCATGGGCAAGAACCTCTATGCCTACATCCAGAACATCCAGAGCCTGCTGGCTCCCGCCATCGCCACCGTCTTCCTGCTCGGTATCTGCTGGAAGAAGACAACCGCCAAGGCGGGTATGTGGACGCTCATCATCGGCATTGTCATCGGTGCCCTGCGTCTGGTGACCATGATTATCAATCCGCAGTCGCACAATGCGTTCACCTACGTGTTCAACGAGATGAACATCTACACGTTCGGCGTATGCACGTTCATCACCTGCGTCCTGGTGTGCCTTGCCATCTCGCTGTTCACCAAGAAGCCGGCTGTCGAGCAGATACAAGGCCTCGTCTTCGGCACCGCCACCAAGGAGCAGAAGGCCGAGACCCGCGCCTCGTGGAACGGATGGGACATCTTCCACACCATTGTCATCCTCAGCGTCATCGTGGCGTTCTACATCTATTTCTGGTAAGCCATGCTGGAGGAACTGAAAGCCAAAGTCTGCAAGGCCAACCTCGACCTTGTGAAGCATGGGCTCGTCATCTTCACCTGGGGCAACGTGTCGGCCATCGACCGTGAGAGCGGACTGGTGGTCATCAAGCCCAGTGGTGTAAGCTACGACAACATGAAACCCTCCGACATGGTGGTGGTGGATTTGGACGGCAAGGTGGTTGAGGGCGACCTCAACCCCTCGTCCGACACCCCGACGCACGTCGTCCTCTACCGCGCATTCCCCAACATCGGCGGCGTGGTGCACACCCACAGCACCTATGCCACCGCCTGGGCCCAGGCAGGTATGGACATCCCCAACATCGGCACGACGCACGCCGACTATTTCCACGACGACATCCCCTGCACACGCAATATGCGTCGTTCGGAAGTCTTCGGCGAGTACGAGAAGGAGACGGGCAACGTCATCATCGAACGCTTCAAGAAGCTGAACCCCGACGACACCCCCGCCGTGCTGGTGCGCAACCACGGCCCCTTCACCTGGGGCACGGATGCCGACAACGCCGTCCACAACGCCGTAGTGCTGGAGCAAGTGGCCAAGATGGCCTACATCTCGTCGGACATCAACACCGCCGGCAAGCTGAGCGGCATCTACATCTCCGACTTCGTGCCCACGATGAACAAGCTCCTCATCGAGAAGCACTATTCGAGAAAACATGGACCAAATGCTTACTATGGTCAGAAGAAGAAATAATCAACTTTAATTTGACATCAATATGAAAAACGTATTTGAAAATTATGAAATTTGGTGGGTGACTGGTGCACAGTTGCTCTATGGCGGCGATGCAGTCGTTGCCGTTGACGGACATTCGAAAGAGATGGTTGCCGGCCTCAACGAGAGCGGCAATATCCCCGTGAAAATCGTCTACAAAGGCACCGCCAACAGCAGCAAGGAAGTGGAAGCCGTCATGAAGGCAGCCAACAACGAAGAGAAGTGCGTCGGCATCATCACCTGGATGCACACCTTCTCCCCCGCCAAGATGTGGATTAAGGGCCTGCAGGCGCTGCAGAAGCCGCTGCTGCACTTCCACACCCAGTACAACGCCGAGATTCCCTGGGACAAGATTGACATGGACTTCATGAACCTCAACCAGAGCGCTCACGGCGACATCGAGTTCGGACACATCTGCACCCGTATGCGCGTGGCCCGCAAGGTGGTCTGCGGCTATTGGAAGAGCGAGGAGGCACAGAAGAAGATTGCCGTGTGGGCACGTGTGGCTGTCGGCGTTGCCGATGCCAAGAACGTCCGCTGCCTCATGTTCGGCATGAACATGAACAACGTCGCTGTCACCGATGGCGACCGCGTGGAGTTCGAGCAGCGCATGGGCTATCATGTGGACTACTACCCCGTCAGCTCCCTGATGGAGTATTATAAAAAGGTAACCGACGCGGAAGCCGATGCCCTTGTGGAGGAGTACAAGAAGCTCTACACCATCAAGATTGACGAGAGCGGCGAGGAGGTGTATTGGGAAAAGGTTCAGCACTCCGCCAAAGCCGAAATCGCCATCCGCCGCGTGCTGAAGGACAAGGGGGCCACGGCCTTCACCACCAACTTCGACGACCTTGGCGATGCCGACATCAACGACCCGAACTTCTGCGGCTTCGACCAGATTCCCGGCCTCGCCTCCCAGCGTCTGATGGAAGAGGGCTATGGTTTCGGCGCCGAGGGTGACTGGAAGACCGCCTGCCTCTACCGCACCCTCTGGGTCATGCAGCAGGGGATGACCACGGGATGCTCGTTCCTCGAGGACTACACCATCAATTTCGCCGGCGACCGCAGTTCGTGCCTCCAGAGCCACATGCTCGAAATCTGCCCGCTGATTGCTTCCGACAAGCCCAAGCTCGAGGTTCACTTCCTCGGCATCGGCATCCGCAAGCAGCAGACAGCACGCCTCGTCTTCACCTCCAAGGTAGGCCGTGGCATCAAGGCTACCGTCGTCGACCTCGGCAACCGCTTCCGCCTCATCTCGCAGGAGGTAGAGTGCATCGAGCCCAAGCCCATGCCCCATCTCCCCGTGGCCAGCGCCCTCTGGGTTCCCCAGCCCTCGTTCGAGGTTGGTGCAGGTGCTTGGATTCTCGCCGGCGGCACCCACCACAGCGCGTTCTCCTACGACATCACCGAGGAGTACTGGGACGACTTCGCCGAGATGGTCGGCATCGAGTATGTCCGCATCAACAAGGACACCAACACCAGCGACTTCAAGCAGCAGCTCCGTAACAACGAGATTTACTACATGCTCAGCAAAGCGCTGAAATAATTGTCAATCGCGATAGACAATTATTAATTACCAATTGTCAATTATCAATTGTCAATTAAAAAGGGGCATCCCGACGGGGGTGTTCCTTTTTATATGGCTTTGCCCAAAATCGTTTTGCATCTCTGGTGACCATATCAAGAGAGTCATTATGAGAAGGCTATCTAATCTGACCCTTCGGAGAATTCCTTATGATAACGCGAGTTCGGCATAAGTTTTAACATCAAACGTCGCATCGCCAGAATCAAACGTCGCGCTGCCAGAATCAAACGCTACGAAGCCAGCGTCAAACGCAGCATTCTCGGCCTCCTCCCGAAGTCTTTACTCCATTCTTCGTGACGTGTGGCAGTTTTTTTAAAAAAACACCCCAACACCTACCCCTTTCTCCACAAACAACTATCCTTTAAGCCATTAGGACAGGTAGGTGTTTGGCAAACACCTACCAAACACCTACCAAACACCTACCTATCACCTACCTGTACACCTACCGTTACACCTACTGTGAAATAGCTATTACCTACACTTCAACCCCCGACACTTCTACACTCCTAACACATGCGAAACCTGAGTTATTGCCCGTCAACATGAAATAGTCGTAAGACGGAAACTGACAACCCCAATCAGCGAACTACAAGCAGCAGCCTTGTTAAACGTTGAACGATAAAAGGTAGGTGATAGGTAGGTGTTAGGTAGGTGTTGCTTGAACACCTACCTCATTTAACGCGTTATATATATGCACATTAAATAGAAAAAGGTAGGTGTTGGCATATTTTTGCGAAAAACATAAAAAACGCGTAATTCACGACAGTAGTCACAAGCTTTCTGCAGCAACTTGACCCGTTTCGCAAACTTCATCTTATAATCAGGTTCGTTTTTTACTTTGGCATCAATGCTATTCAAGTAGATTTTGCGGTATTAATCAATCAGTAGCAGTTCTTGGCGTTTGTATGAAATGAGCACCTTTTGCTTGGCAAGCACCTCGCAACCGAAGAGACCGTCTATGCCTTTGCTCTCTTGCAGATGAGACACATCGGAAAAAACAGTTCGCAGTTTCTTGAATGTGCGTCCGCCGAGTGTAAGGTTGGTTTTGCCCCTTAAAATCGATGCCCGTCCGTCACCATAGCCTATAAGATGGTCTTTCTTGATGCCCTTAACTGTGGACGGATGCAGTTGGGGCCAATCGTTGGCGAGCAAGTTGCTTTCTGCCCCACTGTCGAAAGCAAGCACAACGGGCACGCCGCTAACTTGACAGTCGAAGGTCAGCAGATGGCCTTTCTTCACGCCTTTCACCGTCTGACAGCGACAGCCCTCATTCAGCAGCCATTGGTGCGTGGTGTCCGGGCTTAGCAGCACTATCTCGCTAGCCTTGATGTCAAACAGCACATCAAAGTCCTTGTAGTAGCTCTGTCCCAAGATACCATGCACCGCTACTCCGACGCTCTCCAGATTGCTCAAATCTGACGTCATGATGTCCGTCTCGCTGAGCGTAACGCCGCTCATGTCCATCGATTTCACGTGGTGCATACCGCTGACAGAACCTGTGCCGACGGCACCTCGGCCTCCACTTCCCATCACTTGTCCATCAATGTTGTGGTCGAAATACTTACTGTTGAGAATAACGCCAGGAGCACCAGTATCGAAAAACATATTGCACGGTTGACCATCAATGGTGACGGTCACGATGGGTAGCCCTCCATGGCGATGTATGGGAACGCGTACCATGCTCACTTCAGACTGTACTTTGGCTGTGGGGGTTGCATGCCGAGTAGAAATATCTGCCTGTAACAAATCTGCTTCGATCATCAGGTTATCAACGCTAAAAAGGATTGTTGCCTTTGTGGTTGTGCTGTCAGGCCTCGTAATGATGTAACGCAGCGTCAGACCTGTGCTGTCCTGTTTTGTGCCCGATAGTTCCCAACTCGTCATAACTGGCATTTGGGCAATAATCTGTTTCAATACTTTAGCAGCCAGAGGCTGTTTGATGTTGGTGAAATGGAAGTTAGGAGCCAATAGTTCGTCAATGCCATCAGACGTATGGTTCTGTGCGGCAGTCAGAATGCGCTCTGCTATCGATTGACACGTGTTAACGTCTTGTGCCTGTCCCGTCATAGCGACGAGGGCGAACAGTGCGGTAAAGATAGTTTTCTTGTTCATTGTTCTTTTTTTTATCAATATACTTTTCGGCCTCTTCTTCCAATGTCGGATGACCTTTCATGATGTATCGATAGACATCGTTTCGTGTTTTCACTTCGCCCTTGGTGCGTTTACTGATGCGCTCAACAAAACTGTCATCGAATAGCATTGGCAAGAAGTGAGGGATGGAGAACTCACTGACAGGACGGAAGAAGACAATGCCATCGATGCGGTCGCCCATTGTTTCTGTTTCATAATAGGGACTGCCGTTCGTCCTACTCAACATCTGCTCTGTATAGCTGAAATGGAAGAAGTCAGAGACCTTAATGCTTGCAAATGGACTGCCAACGATGTCGAAAGCGACGGGACGGTCTCCATTCTGACGGAATGCTTCATCTGCAAGTCCATCGCCGCAACGTTCCCATCGGAATTCATCAGTTACTGGTATGTAGCCATTACTGCCCATAAACCCGCCCCAGAGTTTGATAGAGAATACCCTGTTAGGATAGAGAACTGAAAGAATCTTCCCAGCCGTTGCCTGTACATGGTACATTTCCGACTTCGCGTTGTAGGAACAATGGAACTGGCGCTGTGTATGAGATGAACCTGCATAGTAAAGCACCTTTTTGTTCTGTCCAACGTAACTCGCAATTTTGTTAGCAGTTGACTGGTCGCGGCTCAGCGTGTATTCATATTTGTCGCCGTCCAACAGTTGCAACATATAGGGCGGGTCAAGCAATAGCAGACGGGTGAACTTGCCTTGTGCTCTGTTGTAACGCCACAATGCCTTGATGTCCTCCATTGCTTCTTTGTAGGGCCAACCGTATGTGTCCGGAGCATCGCGGAGAATCTGCAATGCCAAGTCGTCACGAAAGGTTTTCGACATCATCAATGTGTCAGCCTTTTTCTGGTCAATACTGTTGCCGCTTTCCCAAGCCAGAGCGTCAATGTGAAACGTAGTATCGTTTGCGGCATGGTCGAGGTAATCAGCCAAGAACTGCATGTGATCTTTTATCCAGTGGTCTTCGCCCAAGGATACCACATTATATTCTTTTATCTTCTGAGTAATGTAGTCGAATGGTTTCACCGTCTGCTGCTGGATGAACGAAAGGTATGGATTTGTTGTCTGTCCCTGCCCCGCCATTGTGACGAGGGCGAGCAGTGCGGTGATGATGGTTTTCTTGTTCATATTCATTTGGTCTTATCTCAAGAGATGTTTTTATAACTTCAATCTATTTTCAATCCATTCCTTTTCGTCACGACCTAATGTGTTCTCGGCGTACTTAAGTAGTTTTTCGGTAGATGTGATTTCACGTTCGGCCACGCCCTGCATGAAGCCAAAGAACTTTTCTTCGCCAACCTTCTGTGAAAGGTCGTAGAGCAGCAGAGCACCTTTATTATATAGTGCATCGTAGGCTTCGGGAGCATCACGGTCAACCTCATAGATGGGACAAGCATGACGGGCATTCTCACGACAGGCTTCCAGGTAGCAGTCAAAGATGTGTCTGCTGAAATGACACTTGATGTACCACAACATACTGAACTCGGCAAAGCCTTCGTTGAGCCAGTCTTCCCAACTGAATGTCGGTGCCTTGTTCCACCAGAAATGTCCCATTTCATGGCCAATGGCGGTCTTGAAATTTTCGTTGAAGCGTCTTGCTGTATAGGCTATGAAATTCTTCCGGCTGATGCCGCCGCCCCGACCCGGTACCACGAGGAATTTCATATAGTTATTGCTTGGATTGGTTTTGAATAATCTGGTGTAGAATTGTAAGGCCTTATTGCAGGCGACAAGTGCAGAATCGGCATCTGCATCGGCGAAGTCGGTATAGATCACTTCAAAGGTGCGCCCTTCATCGGTCATCTTCTTCGATTTGAGATTCGGAGAGGCCACAATCTGGAGGTCGAAGCCACCCCACGGTTGCGACATCTCCCATTTCTTACCGTGTCGTTCCACAATGCCAGAGCCGCTAACCATATAGTTTTCGTTGATGGAAACGGACACGTTGGCTGTGAAGTCTCGGCTATCGCTATTGATGGGGAACCATGCCATGTAATAGCCCAGCTGAATCCAGTCTTTTTCCATAGAACTCATCCATGAGTCAAGGCTATCAAGATTGCAGGTGTATTCGAGAGTAACCTTGCAATTACCTTTGCTATTAGGTGCAAAGAGACGCAAAGGAGCACCCTGTTGGATATAATGGTTTGTGGATTTTTCCGTAGAATCGAATGTGTAGGCCAAATCTTTCTTCTTATAGCGGATATGATTGACTACAGAGTGTTTCCAGAGTGTGAAATCTATACACTCTCTGCCTTTGAAGTCAATCTGTGCGGTAGCCGACACGGCCAAAGTCTTCTTTTCTACATCTATATCCAGTTGGATGTCGTATCGGTTGACAGTTGGAACGTTGGAATCTTCCATAACTGTTTTCCTTGGATAGACAATCTCCAGTTTGTCCTCGGCCTCATGCTTATAAATACGCATAGAGTCCATGAAGGCCGTCCATCGTGCATCGTTGTGAAGGATTCGGTAGTCTTCATCTGTTAGGAACGTTGTATAAGCAGCAGCATATTGTCTGCCGAAGTGCTCCCTAAACAGATTGAGATAGTAAAATGTGCTATCAGTATTACCAGCCGCCAGTGCTTTGTCCGCTGCTATCCAATAATCATTGGCTGTCTGTGCCAAACACGTCAATGAAACGAGGGCCAGCAATGCGGTGATGATGGTTTGCTTGTTCATATTTCTTTGTTTTTAATGAAATTCGACTACGAAGTTACAAAATATCATAATAGGAAACCTCGGCAAGCCCGAAAATCGGATGCCGAGGGTGAAAGTCTCAACTTAGGTTGAGAGTTTTTTGCTGTTTTAACTATTTTCGGCCGTCAAATGTGATGTCGCGGCGAATCTTGCTGATTGTGTTGGGATGGACGTTGAGGAACGAAGCGATGTCCTGCAAATCGAGCAGTTCTACGATGCCGGGACAGCGCTGCATCAGCAGATCGTAACGCTCGCGGGGCGTAGTGCAATGGAGGTCAAGATAACGAGAACGGAACTGAGTGAGGATGTGTTCGGCAATGACGGCACGCAACTTCATCGTCTCCTTGCTCTGGTCGAAAAACTGCCCCAGTTGCTTACCCGTGACCCTTAGCACGCGGCTGGGCATCATCGCCTCGATAGTGGTTTGTGCCGGACGGCCATAGAGAAACGTAGGGTAGTCCACCACGAACTCGCCCTCGAACGAGAACCACGTGATGTGCGCCTTGTTGTCGCTGATGCCATGCGTAACGTACTTGAAGCATCCCTCTGTGACGACGGCAAGCCACCGCGCCGGGTCGCCCTCGCGCTCCAGCTGGTCGCCTTTACGGAAAGCTACCATCTCGCCCTCCCGCTCGCAAAACTCCCGCAGCGACTGGAGGTCTAAACTATTATTGCTGAATTTCTGTTCCATTTCTAATTATCGGTGACAAAGGTACGACTCTTCCTCAACAAAAATACGTTTCTGACGTTAAAAGTAGTAAAATCACTTCGACAAGATTAAAAAAGGGAAACTTCTCCCTTTTTACGTAGAAAAAAAAGGAGAAAGACTGAGATGTTCGAAAAAGTGCGTATCTTTGTCGTCTCTAAATAAAACCATGATGCTCAAAAAGCTATTTATAACTGCCGCCCTCGTGGCGACTTGCGTTCAGATGAATGCACAGAATGCGGCACCCGACTACAAGGGAAGCAGTAACAACAACCCCATCAGCGCCAGCGTGTTCTGCGCGGACCCGACGGCATTGGAGTACAACGGGAGACTCTATGTGTATGGCTCGAACGACCATCAGCAGTTCATCAAAAACGGGAAGAAAGGCGACAACGGATATGGCGACATCAAGTCGCTGGTCGTCTTTTCAACCGACGACCTGGTGAACTGGACCTTCCACGGCACCATCGACGTGGCAAAACTCTGTGCTTCGTGGACGGGGAATCCATGGTACAAGGGATTCATGAACTCGTGGGCGCCCTCTGTCACCTGGCGTACAGCGGAAGACGGAACCGATGAGTTCTTCCTATATTTTGCTAACACCAGCCATGGCGTCGGCGTATTGCAGGCCAACTCCCCTGTCGGCCCCTGGAAATCGCCTCTCAAGGAGTCCATGATTAACAAAGACACGCCCGGCGTGCTTCCCTGCAATTGGATTTTCGACCCCGGTGTGATGATCGACGAGGACGGAACAGGCTGGATAAGCTTCGGCGGCGGCGACCCCAACAGCCAGGGCTCCGACCTGCAGCCCAACAACGCTTGTCTCGCCAAGTTGAAACCGTCGATGACAGCCCTCGACGGCAAGCCCATCAAGATACCGGCACCCTATCACTTCGAGGCCAGCGAGCTGAATGTCATCGGCGGGAAGTATGTCTATACCTACTGCTCGTCATGGGCAAGCCGCAACGACAACGATTGGAACACCTACAAGCAGGAGCAAGGCATCAACGTCGCGAAACCCGGTGCCTGCACCATGTGCTATATGGTTTCCGACAATCCCATGGACCCTGCCTCCTGGAAATACAAGGGTGTCTATGGTCCTCATCCCGGCACCTCGGCCAACAACCACTCGCACCTGCACAAATTCCACGGGAAGTACTATCACATCTACCACTCTGGAGCATTGCTAAAGAGCATGAAAGATGCGAAGGCCGTTGACGAGAGCTGCGGCACATATCGCTCCATTTGTGTAAACAAAACGACAGTAAGTGAGGGCACGCAGAGCATCAGCGCCGTCACGTTGGACCTCGCCGGCGTCACAGCCATCAAGAACATGAATCCCTACGAGTGGCAGGAGGCCGAGACCATGGCCACCTGTGGCGGCATCAGCTATGAGAATTTCAGCAACATCAAGAAGAACACCCGTATCAACACGCTTGGCAACGACGCCTCGGAGAACATGCAAGTGAAGATGGAGGCCGGCTCGTGGATTTGCCAACGCGGACTGGACTTCGGAGAAAAAGGTGCCGCAAAATTCACGCTACGCGTCAAGGGGACAGGTACTATGGGAATATGCATCGGCAGGCCGGTACGTCCAGCAGCAACCATCGAATTTTCTTCGGCAGAGATAGAAGAGCACACCATCGAGCTTGATGCGAGCAGATTCAATGGAGTCAAAAACATCTATTTTTCCGTCACCTCTGGAGACAACATCTTCGTTGATGCATGGCTGTTTACAGAGTCCGATCCCGATGGCATCCTTGATGTTGAAAGCGGCTCCCTCATCTTTCAGAAAAGCTACGATCTGTTTGGTCGAAGCCTATCAGACACCCCCCACCAAGGCATAGTCATTGAGCAATATATCGACGAAAACGGCATAAAACACAGCCGCAAGCGGTATATCTCTCACCCCTGACCTCCAGTGGCTATGAAACATGGACCTTCCCTCTCCTTATTTATTTAAGAAAAGCTTGCGGTGATGCGTACAAAAAGAGGGAATTGTTTGGATATTTGCAGGGAAAAGGTTACTTTTGCCGACAATTGACAAATCACAATAAAATTTCATACTTATGACAGCGAAACAGACTATCGAATCCGGTAAAGCCATCCTGGGAATTGAATTTGGCTCTACCCGCATCAAGGCCGTGCTTATCGACCAAGACAACAACCCCATCGCCCAAGGCAGCCATCAGTGGGAGAACCAACTCGTCGATGGTCTTTGGACCTATAGTATCGATGCCATCTGGACGGGGCTTCAGGATTGCTACGCCGACCTTCGCGCCAACGTGAAGAAGCTCTACAATACAGAGATTGAAACGCTTGCCGCTATAGGAATAAGCGCTATGATGCACGGTTACATGGCTTTCAACAAAAAGGAGGAGATTCTCGTGCCGTTCCGCACATGGCGCAACACCAACACAGGCAAGGCTGCGGCAGAGCTCTCGAAGTTGTTCGTCTATAATATCCCTCTCCGCTGGAGCATCTCGCACCTCTACCAGGCTATCCTCAACGGCGAGGAGCATGTGAAGGACATCGACTTCCTCACCACCCTTGCCGGCTATGTCCACTGGCAACTGACTGGACAGAAGGTACTGGGCGTGGGCGATGCCTCCGGCATGATTCCCGTTGACCCCAACACCAAGACATACGATGCCACCATGGTGCAGAAGTTCGACAAGCTGATTGCCCACAAGAAGCTCGGTTGGAAGCTGCTTGACATCCTGCCCAAGTCGCTTGAGGCAGGTGAGCAGGCAGGTGTCCTCACCATCATGGGTGCCAGCAAGCTGGATGTCTCCGGACATCTGCGTGCAGGCGTCCCCCTCTGCCCACCCGAAGGTGATGCTGGCACAGGCATGGTTGCCACCAATGCCGTCCGCCCTCGCACGGGCAACGTCTCAGCGGGCACGTCGTCCTTCTCCATGATTGTGTTGGAGAAAGAGCTTGCCAAGCCCCACGAAGTCATCGACATGGTTACCACGCCCGACGGCAGCCTCGTCGCCATGGTGCATTGCAACAATTGCACCTCCGACCTCAACGCCTGGGTCAACCTGTTCAAGGAGTATCAGGAACTGCTGGGTGTGCCCGTCGACATGGGTGACATCTTTGGCAAGCTCTTCAACGTGGCGCTGGAAGGCGATGCCGATTGCGGAGGCGTACTCACCTACAACTACATCTCCGGCGAGCCTGTCACAGGCTTTGCCGACGGACGTCCGCTGGTGTTGCGTGCCGCTAACGACAAGTTTAACTTAGCCAACTTCATGCGCTCGCAGCTCTATGCTACCGTCGGCGTGCTGAAGATTGGCAACGACATCCTGCTGAAGGAAGAGAAGGTCAAGGTGGACCGCATCACGGGACACGGCGGACTCTTCAAAGTGAAGGGTGTCGGACAGCGTATCCTTGCTGCCGCCCTCATCTCCCCCATTTCCGTGATGGAAACGGCGGGCGAAGGAGGTGCATGGGGCATTGCCTTGCTGGGCTCCTACCTGGTGAACAATGCCAAGAAGCTCTCCCTGCCCGACTGGCTCGATGAAGTTGTCTTCGCCGGGAATACGGGCGTAGAGATTGCTCCCACCCCAGAGGACGTCGCAGGTTTCAATGCCTACATCGAAACTTACAAGGCTTGTCTGCCCGTTGAAGAGGCTGCTGTCCGTTGCAAGCAATAATACACACTACATTAACATCTATCACAATGAAAAAAACGTTGCATACACTATGCCCGGCTCTCCTTCTGAGCATTCTCCCCTGCACGGTTCCCTCTGCCTTGGCAGAAGAAGTCTCTGTCTCCTCTCCTGACGGGAAGCTGACAGTAGTCCTTACAGATGCCGACACAACGCCTACCTACTCCGTCACCTACGAAGGTCATACAGTCATCACCCCATCGCCGCTTGGCATCCATACAGACCTCCATCAGCTCTACACAGACATGAGCCTGACGGGAACAAAGACGGCCACGGTCACCGACGACTACACGCTCAACCGCTGCAAGACCTCCTCCGTTCACTACGAGGCCAACCAGCTGCTGGCTACTTTTACTAACACGAACGCCCCCGCTCCCGCTCCGTCTACCGGAAGCAGGCGCCCTAACGGCCCCAGAAGCAATAGCGGTGCCTTCACCATCGAATTCCAGGTCAGCAACAATAACATCGCCTTCCGCTACATCATCCCCGAGGAGCGAGACCGCCGTTGTGCCGTTGTCAAGAGCGAGGCCACATCCTTCACTTTCCCCGAGAGCACAACAACCTTTCTCACTCCGCAAAGTCATGCCATGATTGGTTGGAAGCGTAGCAAGCCCTCCTACGAAGAGGAGTACAAGGCAGATGCCCCGCTGGGAGCAGCTTCAGGCTATGGACATGGCTACACGTTCCCCTGCTTATTTAAGGTCAACGGGTCAACGGGTCAACAAGTCAACAAGAAAAAAGGCAAACAGGCCGCTCCTGCTACGGATAACATCTGGGTACTCATTTCGGAAACTGGTGTCGACAGCCATTTCTGTGGCAGTCGTCTCGACGAACCGACACCTGAAGGACGATATACCATCGCCTACCCGATGATGGAGGAAAACAACGGCTTCGGCAGTACGGGGGCACAAGTCACTCTACCCTGCCTCACCCCTTGGCGTACCATCACCGTGGGTGGATTGGATGCCATCACGGAAACCACGATTGCCTTCGACGTCGTACGCCCGCTTTACGAGCCCTCTATCCCCTATCGCTTTGGACGTAGCACGTGGAGCTGGATGGTATGGGACGATGCCAGCATCAACGAAAAAGACCTCAAGGCCTTCATCGACCTTTCCTCTGAAATGGGTTGGGAATACACACTCATTGACGCCTGGTGGGACAACAACCTTGGACAGGAAAAGATGGAACAACTCATTCGCTATGCTCGCAGCAAAGGCGTGGAAGTGTTCCTCTGGTACAATTCCAGCGGTTCGTGGAACGACACCAACCAAAGCCCCGTTGACTGCATGAGCGACCCCATCAGCCGCAAGCGTGCCATGAAATGGATGCAAAGCCAGGGCGTCAAAGGTATCAAGGTGGACTTCTGGGGAGGCGACAAGCAGGAGACGATGCGGCTCTATGAGCAGGTGCTCTGCGATGCCAATGAATACGGCATTATGTGCATCTTCCACGGCTGCACCTTACCACGCGGCTGGGAGCGTATGTACCCCAACTATGTAGGAAGTGAGGCTGTCCTTGCCAGCGAGAATCTGAAGTTCAGTCAACATGCCGACGACATGGAGGCTTTCAACGCCTGTCTGCATCCCTTCATCCGCAACACCGTAGGCTGCATGGAATTTGGCGGAAGCGCCCTCAACAAGCACTACAACCGCGACAACCAACACGGCACCACACGCCGTACGGGCGACGGATTCCAGCTGGCTACGGCCGTCCTTTTCCAGAATCCCATTCAGAATTTCGCCCTCACGCCCAACAACCTTACCGATGCTCCCGCTGATGCCATCCGTTTCATGAAGGAGGTCCCCACCACCTGGGACGAGACTCGCTACCTCGGTGGATATCCAGGCAAAAATGCTATTCTGGCACGCCGGCACGGCAACACCTGGTATGTGGCAGCCATCAATGCCGATGCGACTCCCCTCTCATTCGATTTCGATTTCTCCTCTTTAAATATAAAAGGAAACACGGCTGAGTGTTTCTCCGACGATAAAACACTTGCCTTCTCCGCCTCACAGCTGAAGGCCAACAAAAAGGGAATCATCCGCCTGACTATTCCACAAAACGGCGGCACGGTCTTGAAGATTGAAGATTGAAAATTGAAGATTGATTTCATCCAATGAACCACACCTTTCAGGTTTCAGGACACATCGTTGACCCGCTGAATCGTAACATCTACGACGGCACGCTCATCATCACCGACGGACGCATCACATCCATCCTTCCTGCTGAGCGTATAAGCGACGATGCGCCCTATATCCTCCCAGGCTTTATCGACAGCCACGTCCACATCGAAAGCAGCATGCTGCTGCCCGAGAACTTCGCCCACATAGCTGTTCGACATGGAACGGTTGCTGCCATTGCCGACCCACACGAAATTGCCAATGTGCTGGGCATCGAGGGTATCAACTTCATGATTGACAACGGGAATCAGGTTCCTTTCCATTTCTTCTTCGGAGCTCCCTCTTGCGTGCCCTGCACGAACATGGAGTCCAGCGGCGCAGTCATTGATGCGGACGACATCGCAACGCTCATGCAGCGTGACGACATCTATTTCTTAGGTGAAATGATGAACGTGCCGGGCGTACTGCTTGGCGACAAGGAAGTGTTGGGTAAATTGGATGCTGCCCGCAAAGTCAAAAAACCCATTGACGGGCATGCTCCAGGCCTGATGGATGAGGGACTTATCCAATATGCCTCTGAAGGCATTTCCACAGACCACGAGTGTTCTACACTAGCTGACGAACAAGCACGTCTCGACGTCGGCATGAAGGTGCTCATCCGTGAAGGAAGTGCTGCGCAGAATTTCGACTCACTCTCGCCTCTGCTGGCTTACTATTCCGACGAACTGATGTTCTGCACGGACGACATGCATCCCGACGACCTCATGAAAGGACACATTAACCTGATGGTGCGTCGAGCCATTGCCAAGGGCTATCCGCTCTGGAATGTGCTCCGTGCTGCCTGCGTTACCCCCGTCCTTCACTACCATATCCCCTGTGGCCTTCTGCAATTGGGCGACCCTGCAGACTTTATCCTTGTCGATAACCTCAGCGACTTCAACATCCTCTCCACCTGCATTAGCGGAAACATTTTCAACCGATACACCGAACTCCCTGTCAGCCGTTCGTGGACACAGGACAACTGGCCCAACAATTTCCATGCCGAACCCATCACAGCGGAGGACCTTCGTGTTATTTTCGAAACGAACACCATCCATGCCATCATGGCTTTCAACGGCTCGCTATTCACAGGGCAAAAAGATGTTGAAGCGAAGGTTGTCGATGGCAATGTCGTTTCGGATATCGAAGGTGACGTTCTGAAAATCGTTGTCCTAAGCCGTTACGCACCCTCCAAACCAGCGATTGGCTTCATCAAGGGCTTCGGCTTGAAACGTGGTGCATTGGCTTCCACTATTGCCCACGACAGCCACAACATCGTTGCCATCGGCACCAGCGACGAGGATATTGCCGCTGCCATCAATCGGGTTATCCAGATGAAAGGCGGCATCGTTGTGGAGGATAAAGGAGAGTGCGCCGCTCTCCCCCTCCCCATTGCAGGGCTACTGAGTCCCCTCTCGCATGAGGATACTGCCGCAGCCTATGCCCGATTGACGGCTCGTGCCCAAGCCCTCGGCTGTTCCTTCGATGCTCCCTTTATGACGCTCTCCTTCATGGCATTGCCCGTCATCCCCAAACTGAAGATGACCGACAAGGGGCTTTTCGACACCGCACTTTTCCGCCACGTCTCTCCTTTTGTAACTAAATAAACTCATAAACCTATAAACAATTATTCCGATGAACAACATTCAGACAATGAATCACGCAGCCGACAACATCCGCATTCTGGCTGCATCAATGGTTGAAAAAGCTAAATCCGGTCATCCCGGCGGTGCCATGGGTGGTGCTGATTTCATCAACGTACTCTACAGCGAATACCTTGTCTATGACCCCAAGAATCCCACATGGGAAGGCCGCGACCGTTTCTTCCTCGACCCGGGTCACATGGCTCCCATGCTTTATAGTGTGCTTGCTCTCAGCGGCAAGTTCTCTATGGACGAACTGGCACAGCTCCGTCAGTGGGGCTCTCCCACACCAGGACACCCTGAAGTAAGCGTAGTCCGTGGCATTGAGAACACCAGCGGCCCCCTCGGACAGGGACACACCTTTGCCGTCGGCGCAGCCATTGCCGAGAAATTCCTTGCTGCCCGTCTGGGTAAAGAAGTGATGCACCATACCATTTACGCCTACATCTCCGACGGCGGCGTGGAGGAGGAAATCAGTCAGGGTGCAGGCCGCATTGCCGGACACCTCGGACTCGACAATCTTATCATGTTCTACGACAGCAACGACATTCAGCTCTCCACCGCCTGCAATGAAGTCACCAGCGAAGACGTTGCGAAGAAATATGAGGCTTGGGGATGGCACGTCATCACCATCAACGGACACGATGTTGCCCAGATTCGTGCAGCTCTCGACGAAGCCAAAGCCACAGAGGGCAAACCGACTCTCATCATCGGCAAATGCATCATGGGCAAGGGAGCCCTGAAAGCCGACGGCAGCAGCTACGAGCGCAACTGCGCAACCCACGGCGCCCCCCTTGGCGGCGACGCCTACGTCAACACCGTCCGTGCGCTGGGCGGCAATCCCGAGAACCCGTTTGTCATCTTCGACGATGTGAAAGAACTCTATGCCCGCCGCGCTGTTGAGCTGGAGAAGATTTGCGCTGCCCGTCAGGCCGAGAAAGCTGCATGGGCTGCCCAATACCCCGACAAGGCTATCAAGATGGCCGAGTGGTTTGCCGGCAAGGTACCCGCTGTCGATTGGGCAGGCATTCAGCAGAAGGCTGATGCCGCTACCCGCGGAGCCAGTGCGACTGTCCTCGGCGCTCTTGCCGAACAGGTTGAGAACATGGTCTGCGCCAGCGCCGACCTCAGCAACTCCGACAAGACCGACGGCTTCCTCAAGAAGACCCACGCCTTCACGCGCGACGACTTCAGCGGAGCCTTCTTCCAGGCTGGCGTGGCCGAGCTCACCATGGCTTGCTGCTGCATCGGTATGGCTCTGCACGGAGGTGTCATCCCCGCCTGCGGCACCTTCTTCGTCTTCAGCGACTACATGAAGCCTGCCGTCCGCATGGCAGCCCTTATGGAACTGCCCGTCAAGTTCATCTGGACGCACGACGCCTTCCGTGTGGGCGAAGACGGCCCCACCCACGAGCCTGTGGAACAGGAAGCCCAAATCCGCCTGATGGAGAAGCTGCACAACCACAGCGGACGTCCCTCCATGCTGGTGCTTCGTCCGGCCGACGCTGAGGAAACCACCGTCTGCTGGCGTTTGGCTATGGAGAACACCTCTACGCCGACGGCTCTTGTCCTCAGCCGTCAGAACATCGTCAATCTGCCTGCCGGCAACGATTACAGCCAGGTTGCCCGTGGCGCCTACATCGTCGAGGGTAGCGATGCCAATCCCGATGTCATCCTCCTTGCCAGCGGCTCCGAGGTCAGCACGCTTGTCAGCGGCACTCCCCTGCTTCGTGCCGACGGCCTGAAGGTACGCGTCGTCAGCGTTCCCTCTGAAGGACTGTTCCGCACGCAGCCGAAGGAGTATCAGCAAAGCATTCTGCCCGCAGGCGTGAAGAAATTCGGCCTCACAGCCGGATTGCCTGTCACCCTCGAGGGGCTTGTCGGTGCCGACGGAGCCGTCTGGGGTCTCACCAGCTTCGGCTTCTCTGCCCCCTACAAGGTACTTGACGAAAAGCTCGGCTTTACCGCCCAAAACGTCTATGAACAGGTGAAAAAGCTGTTCTAATCAACAAAAAAAAGCCCTGTAAACACTCAAATTCATTCATCGCAAGAACCACAATTCTTGCGATGAATTGTTTATTCTCCCCCACGGTCGTTTCCTAACCACATAATAATTAGAAGATTGAAAGAAACGTCTTGCTTTCTGAGAAAGAAAGCGTGACAATTGTGACAATTGTCACGCCCCCTCCTGAGGATTCCGCTTGCTCTCCGACGATAACCCCTTGGGCTGTGGTGTTAACGCAGTGGGCTAGCAAATTAACGCAGTGGGCTACGGAATTATTCCCGTGGGCTACGGAATTATTCCAGTGGGCTACGGGAACGTCAATGGAGGATAAAAAAGATAAGTTCGTGAAGGAGGCCATGCGTCGTGTTGGCAGTCGCCCCAATGCCCTTGCTCATGGCGTCATAGCGGCGCAAGGCAGAGATAATCTCCATTACTTTCTTAGCCGAATAATTACGCATGCCGAAGATGTAATCGCCCGTCCCCCATGTAGACTTCATGCCTAGGAAAGCTGCCACCCCTTGTGCCGTGCGCTGAGGGGCATAAAACGAAAGCATGAGATTGGAGAAAAAGCTGAACAGAAGGGGCAATATGACCTGCATGGGGAAGGTTTTGGGGTTGTCTTCCATGTACTTGGTAATGCGCGCGGCTTTCTCGACATCCCTGACGACGAGGGCGTTCTTTAGCTCAAAGACATTGTACTCCTTGCTGATACCCGTATAATCCTCCACCATGTCGGGCGTAATGACTTTGCTGTCAGAAGGCATATTGATGTAGAGCTTTTCCAGCTCGCTTGTCAGGCGGTTCAAGTCCGAGCCGATGCTCTCCACAAGCATCATCGTGGCTTTCTCCTCGATAGTAAACTGATGGGCATGGACGTGGTTCGAAATGAAGTAAGGCAGGAAGTCCTCCCCCAGCCTTTTCGATTCGAAGACGGCTCCCCCTCCACGCTCTATATCTCCAACGACTTTCTTGCGACGGTCGAGCGAGCCGTTCTTATGGCAAAACACCAAGACGGTTGAAGGCTGGGGCTTCTGAAGATAGAAACTGAGGGCATCTATTTCCCCCTTAAGATTCTGAGCCTCCTTGACAATTATAACCTGCCGTTCAGCCATCATGGGATAGCGCTTGGCCAGGGAGAGGATATTACCGAGATTCGTGTCCTGCGCATAGACGATAGTCTGGTTGAACTCCCGCTTGCTCTCCGTCAACACGTCCGTAGCAAAGCGGGCAGCAAGCTGGTCGATGTAATAAGGCTCATCGCCCATCAGGTAATAGACGGGCCGGAGGGTCTTCCCTGATATCTCCTGAAGGATATTCTCGTAGGTTATTGCTGCCATGCTGTCTTCGGGATTATGATGCTGACATCAGATGAACTACCAGTCGAATTTCAGGTGTTTGACGGTCTTCTTCTCATCGATAATCATGCGCAGGGAATGAACACCCGTCATAAGGTGGTCCTCCACGTAGTTCTTCGTCACATGCGTGTCGCTCTGCTCGGTCTTAACACCTTCGGGTATCATGGGCTGGTCTGAAATAAGCAACAGGGCACCTGTAGGAATATGATTGGCAAAGCCGCAGCTGAAGAGCGTTGCCGTCTCCATATCTACTGCCATGGCACGCGTTGTGCGCAGATATTCCTTGAATTTCTCATCATGCTCCCACACGCGTCGGTTTGTCGTATAGACCGTACCCGTCCAGTAGTCACGCGCTCCGTCGCGAATGGCAGAAGAGACAGCACGCTGAAGCATAAATGCCGGCAAGGCAGGCACTTCGGGCGGATAGTAGTCGTTGGATGTACCCTCGCCACGGATAGCCGCAATGGGCAGGATGTAGTCGCCCACAGCCGTTTTGTTCGTGATGCCTCCACATTTGCCGAGGAACAGGACTGCCTTGGGGCGAATGGCACCGAGCAAATCCATGATGATAGCGGCATTGGGACTGCCCATGCCGAAATTGATGATAGTGATGCCCTCGGCAGAAGCAGAGATCATATTGGCATCACGCCCACGCACCTCCACACCATACTTTTCAGCAAAAAGCTCCACATAGTTGGAGAAATTCGTCAGAAGGATGAAGTCGTCAAACTCATCCAGCTGTCGTTTCGTGTAACGTGGAAGCCAATTTTCCACAATTTCCTGCTTTGTTTTCATAGCATAATTATTTTTTTCCTATATTTGCACGCTGAAATAGTTTGCAAAGATAGTGATGTTTGAATTAAATCTACCACCTTTTGACGTTAAAATTTCCTCTGAGGCTGGGAAAAAGCGTATTTTCGACTTTATCCGCAGGCGCCACGTAGCGCTGACGCCCGAGGAATGGGTGCGCCAACACTTCGTCCACTTCCTTGCAACAACGAAAGGCTACCCCCCTGCCCTGATGGCCAACGAAGTACAACTTAAGCTGAACGGTATGTCACGACGCTGCGACACCGTGGTGTACGACCGTGCGCTCACGCCGCGCGTCATCGTGGAATACAAAGCCCCCTCGGTAGAAATCACTCAAAAGGTGTTCGACCAAATCAGTCGCTACAACCGCGTGCTCCACGTCGATTACCTCATCGTCAGCAACGGGCTCACCCACTACTGCTGTCGCATCGATTACGACACACAAGGCTACTCCTTCCTCCCCGATATCCCTTCGTATGAGGAGATTCTTTGAAAAGGCATTTCGCTTTTTCAACAAAAAAGAGATTCCTCAAGCACCCCGCTGGCGCTTGAGGAAATCATGTGTACTGAGATGACAGTTTTAATCCTCCGCTTTCGGAGTGCCTTCTTCAGCTTTCTTGCGACGGATGGTGCGCTTCTTCTTGGGCTTTTCCTCGGGAGCAACAATCTTAACGCCAGCCAGTTCTGGGTCAATCATGATACGTCCGCAATACTCGCAGACAATAACCTTCTTACGCATCTTGATGTCTAACTGGCGCTGTGCCGGAATCTTGTTAAAGCAACCACCACAGGCATCGCGCTGCACATAGACGATACCCAAACCGTTGCGGCTGTTCTTGCGGATACGCTTGAACGACATCAGCAGACGGGGCTCAATCATCAGTTCCTTTTTCTTGGCCTGGTCACGCAGTTCCTCCTCCTTCTGGCGGGTCTCTGAGATAATGTCGTCGAGTTCGCTCTTCTTCTCATCGAGCATCAAATCCTTGTCAGCAATAATTGCGCGGATTTTCTCCATTTCGTCGAGGCAGATGCGCTGCTTGGCAGCACCTTCGCGCAGACGCTTGTTGGCCAACTCAATCTCAAGGTTCTCAAACTCGATTTCCTTGTTCAGGGCATCAAACTCGCGGTTGTTACGTACGTTATCAAGGTCTTTCGTATACTTGTCCACCAAAGCCTGAGCTTTTTCAATGGTGCGACGATACTCAGTGTCGGCCGACTTCATGGTGTTGTAGTCGGTTTGGAAGTTGTTCACACGCGTCTGCAAACCGGCAATTTCGTCCTCGAGGTCCTGGACTTCCAGAGGCAGTTCGCCACGCAGCGTCTTAATCTTGTCAATCTCGGTGTAAATAGTCTGAAGCTGATAGAGGGCTTTCAGCTTCTCTTCCACCGTCATGTCTTGGGGATTGATTTTCTTTGCCATACTATACCTTTTTTATATAATAATAATTCTATATCGTTTTTATGGGATTCGTACATAAACGGGTATGTTCAACCCGCAACGTGGGGAATTGCTCACGTAACAGACGCTCAAAGATGAAGGGAGTGAATTGCTCGCTCTCAAAATGTCCCATGCTCACCATCAAGATTTCACCGTCATGCCCAAAGAAATCGTGATAATGAATCTCTCCTGTGATGAAACAATTGGCTCCAACACGGATGGCGTCACCAAGCAGGAATGCTCCTGCTCCCCCGCAAAGCGCGACACGCTGAACAGGTTTTCTCGTCAGAGAATTATGCTGGAGAGCCTTGACGCCAAAGGTCGCTTTCAGACGCATCATGAACGCCTGCTCATCCTCAGGCTGAGGTAGCATACCGACAACGCCTGCGCCACAGACGACACCATTCGCCTCACGCTTTGTCAGCAATTCCACATCCGTCAGTCCGATACGGCGCGCAATCTCGTAATTAACGCCGCCGACGGCGTTATCCATATTAGTGTGCGCGGCATAGATGGCAATACCCTTTTGGATGGCCTTCAGTGTGCAACGCTCCACATAAGTACGCCCTACGACGGCTTTCAACGGGTGAAACAAAAGCGGATGATGGGCGACAATCAGGTTCAACCCCCGTTCTGCCACCTCGTCAATCACCTCTTCAGTGACATCTAGACACAATAATGCCCCTGTAACATCCGCCTCTGTCAACCCAATTTGCAAGCCGGAATTATCAAAATCGTCTTGCAATGGCAGCGGCGCGAACTGTTCAAGGGCAGCAATAACCTCTTTAACTTTCATCCGTACCGGAATTTCGGTGCAAAGATAGTGCAAGCCAAACGAAAAAACAAATTTATTTGAATTTTTCTGAGGCACAGCCTATCTAAAAGCTCCGAAAGGGGATTAAAGATAGTGCTACTATTGTGAACTCATAGTTGAAACGTCCAAGCGGTGCCACATCGCACTTTTTCTTTATCGGTAGTTGTTGTCTCCAAGGTGTATATCGCGGCAGTTGCGCTGGACTATATCGTGACCACCGACAAAAGTGTTGCCGCTGATTTCCACGTGCTGAGCATCGTGTAGCAGGATGGCTGTGGAATGGCTGCCCTCAATGTGGTTGTTCCGGATGAGGATATTGCGATTCACATGGAGCGGTGTCTCGGGCGACTCGGTCGTGACCATGATGCCCGTGGCGCGATAACCGTTGTCTGTTCCTGCTCCTCGGATATCGTTGTCCTCCACCACGACATGCTCCACAGGACCGGCTTCGTGCCAGCTGAGTTCAGCACCCAACTTGATGGCCGAGAGTGTGCAGCGTCCGATGCGATTACCACGAACCACCACGTCGCGGGCTTTCAACAGGAACGCCCGGCCATTGTTGTAGTCATCGACGTTGTCCGTTATTTCCACGTTCGGAAAACGAGAGTAGTTGTACATCAGCAGTTGCTGGCAGTCAGCCGAGGGCAAGGGATGATCCAGGGTGACATCCACACGCCAAGAGTCGGCATCGATGTCGCAGGAACGGGTAACATAGCGCCCCACCTCCTGCATATTTCTGCGATGCAGCAGGATAAGGGTGTCCCCCACTAAGGGATAATCCAGCGACTGTGCGTGTAAGTCAGCGCCTTCAACGCGGACTTCTATCCGGCTGAGGTCCGAGGCATCGGGTTTGATATGCCAGTAGTAATTGTGGATATTCGTGCAGTCGTCGCCATTCCCTGCAAAGGTGGAGCCCGTAATGGTCAGGGTGCCGCTGCACGATGTGAAGTGAGTGGCGTCTGTCGAAGTAGAGCTGACGCGACCTGCCTCGGGGACAACAGTCAGACTATCGATGAGGATATCGTGACAGAGGTGTCCCACAACGCCCATTCCGGGAAAGCTCCTGATGGAGAGGCCGCGAAGGGTGATAGACTCCGATTCGCGAAGCATCACACACGGACGGTAGTGTCCGCCATAGCGGATGACACAGATGTCGCCTACGGGAGGATGGACACGGGAGGTCATGCGCACCAGCCCCGGACGCAGCAGCTGGGCATCCTGTATGCCGCCATAGTAGAAATGTCTGCGCTCGCTGCTGTAGAAATAGTAGCGTCCTTGCACAATGCTGTCAATGTAGGAGTAGAGTGCAGGGTCGAACTCAATGTCGAAGTCCTCCTCGGACGTACGAATTACTTTTCCCTCTGTAGCGCCAGGACGGCGGTAGGTGATTTCAAGTCCGTTCAGCGTCATCCGCTTGCAGCCTACGAAGGAGAGCACCTGCATCCATCCCTCAACCACCAGCCGTGCCCCCTTTGCCTCTATTGTGAGGTCTTCGCAACCAGTAAAGTCCAGCCCCGTCACATAGGGTTTTCGTGGTTGGAAGAGTGCCCACTGAACTTCCAGTCCCCTGCCCAGGGCACCGCTGATGGCACGTCGCTCGATATCGATGGCCATAGGGTCGCTCAGCTCGTAGGTGCCAGCGGGAAAGAAGAGCGTTGTCTGCGGATGCTGACGACAGTATTCCGCAGCTCGCCTCAAAGCCTTCGTATCCGACCGCCCGTCATCAGGACGAGCCCCGAACTTGCTGACAGACACAGTGCGTGCATTAGCCTCAAAGGAGAACATTATGCACAGCAACACTCCAACGAAGATTGAATATGGAATATGCATAATTGGAGATGGATGAATGTAACGAATCGCTTTAATTCTCATTTTTTTCTTTTTCTGTTTTTCAATAGTCATGGCAACTAGCAGGACCGATGTTTTTTATGCTAAAAACTTTTCTTTCTCTTTTGCTTATCAACCATCATACCTCACACATCAGCCTTCAGACGATTTATATCGAGTGCAAATTTATATAATATTTCTGAGATTATAAGCCAGCCGGGATAAAAACTTTTTCAGTTTATAGAGGAAATATATAAAAGATAGCGATATCACCAAAGATTATCCACAGAAAGCAACTTATTGGCTTTTTCAGCAGGCGTTTCTAACCCAAAATGCGATTTCACACGTCTTTGAAAATGCTCAAACAACTTTCCAAAATGGGCTGACACTACTTTAGGACGCAAGATAACAGTTTTTCATCAACCTTTTCCCGCCATGCCAAAGCTCTTGCAAGCATGGTTTTGGTCATCTGCCTTGACGAAAACGTGCTTTTTTCCTTTTCACTGCAATGAAATGTTCGCATTCGGATGCTCTGCAAAGGTATAGCAAGCATTTGAGGCGTTCAGACAAACATCCGAGAAGCGACCGTCAATGCGCACCAGCATCGCATCCTTAGTCCTGTAAATCGAAATAATACTTTGCTCTCGCTAAATCGCATTTTTGTCACTACCTTTAATCCCCTTTGGGGCTTTTAGGAAGGGGTTGCTCGAAAAAACCAAATTATACTTGCTTTTTCGCTCGGCTCACCCTATCTTTGCACTCATGAAATCTCCACGAAACAAGACGATGGTGCTGAGTGATGACGAGCGGGATGACCTGCGTGGACGGCTCTTCACTGCTCAGCTTATGCCTGAGCGGCTGGAAAACACGACAATACACGCCGACCTCTTCGACGTCATCGACCGTCTGCCCGACCATTTTGCCGACCTCATCATCATCGACCCACCCTACAACCTCAGCAAGCGCTTTGGCGCATCGCAGTTCAAGGCAGGCCCTGACGACGATTACAGGGCCTACATCCGCTCGTGGTTGCCGCGCGTCATTGATAAGCTGAAGCCCGACGGCACCCTCTACCTCTGTGGTGACTGGCATAGCAGCGTAGTACTTTACGACGAGCTCCGTCCTTTTCTCCACGTACTAAACCGCATCACCTGGCAGCGCGAGAAGGGACGTGGGGCCACCCACAACTGGAAAAACGCGATGGAGGACATCTGGTACGCCGTTGCTAACCCAAAGGACTATTGTTTCCATGTCGATGCTGTCATGCAGCGTCGCCGCGTCATTGCTCCCTATCGGCAGGACGGCAAGCCCAAAGACTGGGAGGAGACGGCTGAAGGAAACTTCCGCAACACCTGTCCATCGAATTTCTGGGACGACATCAGCATCCCCTATTGGTCTATGGCAGAGAACACCTCTCATCCTACACAAAAGCCCGAAAAGCTCATAGCCAAACTCATCCTTGCAAGTAGCGAGCCGGGCGACATGGTGTTTGACCCCTTCCTCGGTAGCGGTACCACGTCTGTCGTAGCCAAGAAACTCGGCCGGCACTATTGCGGCGTAGAGATTGACGAAACATACGCGTGTTTAGCCGAGAAACGCCTGCTCCTTGCCGAAACGGACAAAGTCATTCAAGGCTATGCCGACGGGGTTTTCTGGGAACGCAACACTCGTCGTACTACTTCCTGATACCGTACAAATAGCCCAGCAACGCCATCTTACCGCGCATGGTTTCACGAGGCGTAAACTCGCCATTCACCCACATATAACGAATGTTGAAGAAGCTCTCCTGCTGGGGCCAGCCACTGGTGTACCAGTCCGGGTAGCAGCGTTGTAAAATGACGCGTGCGTCACCTCCATTATAGCCAGGGCTCCATGTCTCCGTTCCGTTAAAGGGCGTCTGCCCGGGATGCGAACCAGGAACTCCGTCGTTACGTCCTGTCGTATAGCAATCCACGATGTGTCGCTCTCCAAGCCCCGTCATCTCAACGGTGTTGGAGGGGTTACGACCCAGCCCCCATCCTGCCTCGCTGTACATAGCGCGCTCCAGTTCCTGACGGCGTGTCTTGTCTTTCGTTATATAGTGGGCTAGCATCACCAGCTGCAGGTTCTCTGATGTCTGCCAACGAGGATCATTCGCTGTGCGACGCGAAGGACGCAGTACGAGCTTACTCACATTATTCTCATCCGCCTGTGCAGCCACACAGGTTTTCATGTGTTCATAGAGTTCCGGATAATGCCGTTCATGCGGACAAGTGAGGTAGGCTGCTGTGCCCCAAATCTGGTAGAAACCGTCACGTCCTTTGTCAAAGATTTTCGACGAAGCATCCTTGACGACGCTCTCCTCTGCCATAACACGTTCCCATTCCACATCGCCTGTGACGTTATAGAGGTAGGCTGCTGCCATCTGGCGGAAATCACGTCCTCGCATTCGGGCGCTGCCAATGTCTTGCATATCGTCGAACTGCAGATTCTCCTGACGGCTGGCAAAGCGAAAAGCCTTGATAGCCTCACGGGTGTAATAATCAAGCAGCTCGGCAAATTCACTTTTTCCCTTCTGACACAACACCCTGAACGCCTCGGCCATCATGGCACAGTTTGCTGCATTTGCCCAAGCAGCCATCGTCGTACAACCAGCCTGGAACATGATGGTCCACTCCTTCGAAGGATTTGTAACGCCCTGCGAATAAGCTTCTCCATCGCGGATACTGAGGAAGAAATCGACCTCGTTTCGAGCCTCGTCCATGAGGTCGGGAATACCGTTTCCGCTCTCACGTATACCGAGGTCGTCCTCCGAAAGCCGTCCTCCCGTGAGCAGATAAGGCAACAGCATGTCGTAGATATTGCTGACATGCGCCAAATGACGGTCCCAGTCGAAAGCATCGGAATGTCCTCCGCGCACCTCCGTGTTGACAGGGTTTCCAGGCAAGCGGTGTTGCCAGAAGAAAGATTCCAGAGCGGGTTTGAAGTGCGGTTCATCCCACGTATCGCCGCGCATCTTCTGCCAATCGGGATTCCAGGGATGCAGGTCCGTCAGATAGACAGTAAATCCCACAGGATCCACCTCGGGGATAAAACGGGGCTGACGGGGAACAGGGGTTACATGTTCAGGGTCAATTGGTTCGCCCAAGCGCATGTAGTAGTAACCTCGCACCGAATAACGATAGGGTTGAAAATAGACCTCGTTCTTGATATCGAAGTCCATGCTGCACCCCACGTCCTCAACTACCAGACGATAGCGTCCTGCACGGGTTTCCCGGAAATCAATGTTCCAGACGTCCGAACCAGTCATATTCTTCTTATTGGCTTCCTGTTCAAAATCCGAGGCAAGCTTCCAGAAACGTACATTGCCCACCTTGTGGGACTTCTTTGTCTCCACGTTGTAGAGCCATACCTTCTTGCCCTCGAACGACTTGTAATCACGTTGTCCGCCTTCGCCCAGCCATATATAAAGGTCTGCCTCCTTCACTTTCTCGGCAGGACTATAGCCCAAGATGTTCACATGTACAGCTTCGGAAGGGGTCGTCCAGATGTCGAAGCGCACGTCAGCAGAGATCACATCTGCACCCACACCCGAGGGAATGTTGACGGTATACGTGCACCCTTGCCGCATCGGCTGGGGCAGACGCAGGAATATCCAGTGGTCCAGTTCGCTGGTGAGCGTGTTGTCAGTATTCATCGGTTTCGACTTACGCCAGGCATTCAGCGCCTGCTGCGTACCAAAAGCCTTATCGTCAGCAGAGCGGATAATCCACTCCCCCGCTCTACCTGCTACTTCTACATCCAGCCTCGGATGAAACACCAACAGCGTATCGTCGCCTTCGGCAAACGAATGGCCAAGATAGGCACTCGATCCTGTGGCATCGTCACGGTAATGTACCTCCCCATCGCGGAAATGCACCATCAGGTACTCCTTATCAATCACACGCAGTTCAACAAACTTTGTCGCGTAAGCTCTTCCTGCCAGCATAGCCAACACTAGCACTATACCAAAAAACATTCCTTTTCTCATATCCTTAATTATAGAATTTTCAACAAATCATCGTAATTACCGCTCGTGGATGAGTCCTTGACGGTAGGCAAAGAGAAGACGGCGGAGGTCCTCTATGCGTGAAGCTATATCACGCCCTTTATCGGTGTCGCGCATCATGATACGATGGGAACGCATCTCCACCAAATGACGCGTGGAACGGATATCGCTCCCCTTGCGAATAGCATCTTCGGTGCTGGTAAATGTTTGGTGTTCTACCAGCTGCATACCACGGGAATGATAGACAAGAGTGTAACCCGCAATGCCCGTAACACGCTGATAAGGTTTAGAAAAGCCACCATCAATGACGATGAGTTTACCGCCTGCCTTCAGAGGGCTCTCGCCCTTTGCCGTATGAATAGGGGTATGCCCATTGATGATATGACGATGGGTGCCACGCACATCAAACTCCTCAAGGATACGGTCAACAGCTTCAGGGTCGTCGCGAAAAGCATAGTATGCGCCTTTGTTTTCCTTCATGACAGCCTTGTCCTTCAGGAAATAGCGCTCGAAAGTAGTCATTTTGTCCTTATCGAACAAGGGTGAGTCTTTGCCACACCAGAGATACCAGAGATAGTCCAAATTATAATTTGTTTCTCCATTTGCAGTTTTGCCCGATTGCGCTCCGTTTTCATAGGCCTCCCGAATTAATTTATCAATTCGGTCAAGAAGCGCCCGACCATGAAAAGTTTCACCTCCAATAACAACGTCGCGAAACGAGCCATCGGCATCCATCGGCACAGAGGCATGATAGAGGAGGTTACCGTTGCAGACAAGATACATGGAGCCGTTGTCAAGCAGCAAACGAATGTGCTTCTTCAACTTCTCCGAGGTAAGGAAAGAGTGACGAATCTGCTCAATAAGTTCCTGTTCCTCAATACTGAGCCGATAAGGGTCTTCAGGGTCAATGGTAGGCAGAAATGTGTCGCTCATGGTGTATTTGCGTTTGCCAATCCGACAAATCCCTTTCTTGAAATCGGTTTTGTCAAGCAACAGGCGCTCCTCCATACCAAACTCAGGACGACGACGAATGATTTCTGCTTCAAGCTTGAATTGGAGAATGCTGACCGCCTTATGCATCTGAGCAATGAGCCGACGCGTCTTGGCACTGAGGGTGACATTCTCTTCCAATCGTGGACCAAAGGCGTCACAAGGGTCGTCCTTATAGACTTCCATTGCAAAAATGGCTAATGGCAGTAGGTTGATGCCATAGCCGTCTTCAAGCACACTGAGGTTGCCATAACGCATACAGATGCGCAGGATGTTCGCCATACAGGCTACGTTGCCCGAAGCGGCGCCTATCCACAGCACATCGTGGTTGCCAAACTGTATGTCAAAGTTCTGATAATCTGCCAGTGCATCCATCACAAGATGGCTGCCCGTGCCTCGATCGAAGAGGTCTCCTATGATATGCAGTCTATCAACCGCCAAGCGTTGGATTACCGTACAAAGGGCAGCGATAAAATGGTCAGCCTCGCCCACGTCGATAATCGTATCGACGATGCTACCCACGTAACGATTCTTGTTGCGTACCGCCTCCGACTCGTGAAGCAGTTCTTGAATGATGTAACTGAATTCCCCCGGAAGTACCCGGCGCACTTTCGAGCGCGTATATTTTGACGAGATGTTCTGGCATATAAGCACCAAATAACGAATGGTAAGCGAGTACCAAGAAGGTGATAGTTCACTACCCTTTGCTGCTGCCTCTTCCCGCAGGAGCGCCAGCTTTTCCACTGGATAGTAAATAAGCGTACACAGGTCACGCAGTTCACGTGTGTTGAGTTCATCACCCAACAATTCTGTCACCTTACGACGAATGTCGCCGGATGCGTTTTTGAGTACATGCTGAAAAGCCTCGTGCTCGCCATGAATGTCGGCAAGGAAATGCTCCGTTCCCTTCGGGAGATTCAGGATGGCCTCCAGATTGATAATCTCCGTAGCCGTCTCGGCAGCATTCTTATACGTCTTGGCAAGCAGCTTCAGATAGTCCATCTGACGCTCTATCTCTTCCATCGGATAACTCCATTCGGCCATAGAACACTAAAAATCTAAATTTGTCGAAATGTTTTGGGGCAAAAGTAATCAATTATTCGCGATTTTTTTATTCCTTTGCACAAAATTTTCACAATGTATAAATTTGAACCCATTCTGAAGACCCTTATCTGGGGTAGTGAAAGTTGGCAATTGTCTGGAGTTCCGGGCTCATTGTCTGTTGTTTTTGAAGGTCCTGAAAAGGGAAAAACCGTTGCCGACCTCCTCTGCGAGCAGCACGAGCAGCTCGTCGGGCGTCGCAGCTACGAACGCTATGGCAATGTATTTCCTCTCCTTATTAAATTCATTGAGGCTAATCAGCCTCTCTCCGTTCAGGTACACCCGAATGACGAGTTGGCTCGCAAGCGCCACAACTCGTTTGGTAAGACGGAAATGTGGTACGTCCTCCATGCCAAAAAGGATGCTTATCTATATGCCGGCTTCAATCGCCTGCTCGACCCTGAGAGCTATTGCCGCATGGTGGAGGATGGAAGCATCACGCAGGCATTGGCCAAACATACGCTGCAAGAGGGAGATGTCTTTTTCCTTCCAGCCGGACGCGTGCACAGCATCGGTGGAGGCACTACCATCGCCGAGATTCAGCAGACAAGCGACATCACCTACCGCATCTACGACTTCGGACGTCTTGACAAGAACGGCAATCCCCGCGAGCTGCACACGGAGTTGGCAAAGGACGCCATCGACTACCATGTATTTTCAGACTACCGCACACACTATCTCCCCTGCCCCAATCGCCCCGTGGAGTTAGTCAATTGTGATTACTTCACCACCTCGCTGCTCGACCTCAACCAGCCTATCCGTTTCGACCACAGCGCGATGGACTCGTTTGTCATCTACATTGGCCTTGAGGACAATTGCGAATTCACGGACGAAAAAGGCGAGAAAGTCCTTTTGCACGCCGGACAAACCCTGCTTGTTCCCGCTTCCAACGGACGGCTCGACCTTCGTCCCATTGGAGCAGCCAAACTGCTTGAAGTGCACATTTGATAATTATTTTTCGCCCTTCGCTTTTCATTCTTCATTTTTCGTATTATCTTTGCAGACTGAAACAATAAACCACTTAAACCTCAACTCATAATGAAAAAGACCTTATTCTTCGTACTGATGGGCGCAGCCCTCATGTTCACCTCCTGCAAATCCAGTCAGAATGCTTACAAGCAAGCTTATGAAAAGGCAAAGTCGCAGGAAACCTATGCCCAGTCTGATGCTAACGCTCCTGTGCAGGTAACACCCGCCAGCGAGTCGCAAGCTGTTACACCCGTTACCGACAATACCCCCGTTCGTCAGGAGTCTGTCGTTGCCTTTAGTGGTGACCTCAAATCCTATAGCGTTGTCTGTGGTAGCTTCAGCGTTCAGACCAACGCCGAGGACCTCTGCCAAAAGCTGAAAGCCGACGGTTATAAAGCCGGTATCGTCAAGAATGTCGACCGCAACATGTACCGCGTTTATATCGGCACCTACAACACCAAGGCCGAGGCTGTCACAGCCCGCGATGCCTTCAAGGCTGCCAACCCCGACCGTCAGGACTTCCAGGAGAGCTGGATTCTGCTGAAGAAGTGATACCCTTTCTGAACATACAAGCTGTCACCGCCCTTCACGCCGATGAAATCGCAGCGGCGGTTGACAGCGTTGTACGTTCGGGCTGGTACCTGAAGGGAAAGGCCACAGCCGATTTCGAACAAGCGTATGCCACATTTATCGGCACATCTCATTGTGTGGGCTGTGCCAATGGATTGGATGCGCTTACGCTTATTTTAAAAGGATACATGGAGCTTGGCGTGATGGCGCCAGGTGATGAGGTTATTGTCCCTGCCAACACCTTCATAGCCTCTGTGCTTGCTGTCACACGCTGTGGACTCACGCCCGTATTTGTCGAGCCCTGTGCCAATACCTCGCTCATCGACGACAGCCTCATCGAAGCGGCTATTACCCCACGCACTCGTGCCATTATGGTTGTCCACCTCTATGGCCGCTGCGCCTGGACAAAGCGCATTAGCGACATCTGTCGCCACTACGACCTAAAGCTCATTGAAGACAACGCCCAAGCACACGGAGCCCTTGCTGCGCCTGACCGGCGTACCGGCTCTATGGGTGATGCTGCGGGGCATAGCTTCTATCCAGGCAAGAATTTGGGGGCTTTGGGTGATGCCGGAGCCGTCACCACAAACGACGATGCCCTTGCCGACGTGGTGCGACGCCTCGGCAACTACGGCATGGAGCCCAAATACTACTGCGACGTGCAGGGCATCAACAGCCGTATTGACGAAATTCAAGCTGCCGTACTTACTATCAAGCTGCGCCATCTGGACGAGGACAACCAACGACGTCGCGCCATTGCCGACATCTATACAGACATGCTCCCCGCTTCTCTGACACTCTCCCCCTTCGCCTTTGATTCCGTCTACCACATCTACCCCATCTTCACGGAACAGCGCGATGCCCTCCAACGCTATTTGCTCTCCGAAGGCATCGAAACCAACATCCACTACCCCGTCCCGCCCCACCGTCAATGCTGTTTTCCGCAGTTTAACTCCTTTTCTTTGCCCATCACAGAGCAGTTAGCCGCCACGGAACTCAGCCTCCCCATCAGCCCTGCCCTTTCAACAGACGAGGCACGCATCGTAGCAGAAAGAATACGACAGTTTTTCCATATCTAATACCTTATCTTCAGCATGCAACTCCGACGAATTTCCGCAGCCTTTGTTGCCGCCCCCGGCATCCGCGACCTTTTCGACAGAGAGGGAATCCCTTTCACTCCCGTCAACAAAATCAACTGGCCCTCTTACCCCTACCTGCCGGAAGTGGCTGTCCGTATGGCTTTGGGCAACGACGCCCTCCTCATCCACTACCGCGTGAGCGAGCAGGCCGTGCTGGCACGCTATGCTACGGATGGCGACAAAGTTTGGACGGACTCTTGTGTCGAGACATTCATTCGCCCCAATGGTGCCGAAGGCTATTACAACATCGAATGCACTTGCATCGGCACGCTTCTCATTGCCTACGGCGCCGGACGTAACGAGCGCCAGCCCCTTTCAACGGAATTGCTGGAAAGCGTCGACCGTTGGGCTTCGTTGGGACGCCAGCCGCTGGGGCTCATTGGCACTCCTACTATCTGGGAACTCGCCCTCGCCCTGCCCTACACGCTGTTTGGAGACCATAGCCCACAGGTTTCCTCAGGCGAATTCCGACTGAATGTTTATAAATGTGGGGACGACTTGCCCACGCCTCATTTCGTTTCTCTTTTCCCCATCTCCGCTCCTGCCCCTGACTTCCACCGTCCCGACTGCTTTGGAAAACCTGCATAGTCAAAAGGGAATTAAATCTCAGCGCAGGCAAAAGTTATTGTACCAAACCCGTTAGGACACGTGTCCTAACCCGTTGGGACACCTTACCTAACCCGTTGGGACACGTGTCCCAACGGGTTAGGTAAATAAGAAAAGGAGGACTTCTCTCCCATCCCCTTTTTGTTTTTCTTGCAATTTGTTACAAATAATGGATTTTTATTAGTAATTTTGCAGCCGATTATGGAAAAGAGGCACAATTTTGGAAGCAAACTGGGTATTATCCTAGCAGCAGCAGGTTCAGCCGTAGGGCTGGGTAATGTTTGGCGTTTCCCCACGGAAACGGGAGCACACGGAGGAGCAGCGTTTATTCTCATCTATATTCTATGCGTTATTGTGCTGGGCATCCCCGTCATGCTGTCAGAGTTTGTTATTGGGCGCAGCACCCACGCCAATACCATCGATGCCTATCGCCGCTTGGCGCCACGCTCGGCCTGGATTATCCAAGGTTTCCTGGGCGTTTTTGCCGCCTTCATCATCCTCTCGTACTATAGCGTAGTGGCAGGCTGGACCATGAAATACCTTGTCACGGCGGTAGCGGGAGGGGTGACGCAGATAGCCGACCCTGCGGCCTACTACACGGCCTTCACCGTCCATCCCTGGTGGCCTGTGGTCTTCACGGCGATAGTGCTCATCGTCACGCATATCATTGTTGTCCGAGGGGTACAGAATGGCATTGAGCGATTCTCAAAGCTGCTGATGCCCCTGCTGTTTATCATCATCACCGTGCTGGTTGTCTGTTCGATGTTGATGCCTGGGGCAAAGGAGGGACTTCAGTTCCTGCTTCGTCCCGATTTCTCGAAGATAACAGCCGACACCCTCCTCAGCGCCCTGGGGCAGGCGTTTTTTTCGCTGAGCCTTGCGATGGGGTGCCTGTGCACCTACGCCAGCTACTTCCGCGACGACGCCAACCTCACACGCACAGCCGTCAGCGTCGTCAGCATCGACACGCTGGTAGCCATCATGTGCGGTTTCATTATCTTCCCAGCCGTGTTCAGCGTGCAGGAAATCACCCCCGACGCAGGGCCTGGGCTCGTGTTCATCACGTTGCCCAGCGTTTTCCAGATGGCTTTTGAGGGAGCACCCATCCTCGGCTATATCTTTGCCCTGCTCTTCTACCTGCTGCTCATTGTGGCAGCCATCACCAGCACCATCTCGCTCCACGAGACCATCACGGCGTTTCTCCACGAGCATGGGCTCTCGCGCCGTGCCGCAGCCTGCATCGTCACTACGCTCTGCCTTGTGCTGGGCATCTTCTGCTCCCTCAGCTTCGGCCCGATGAAGGACTTCAAGCCCTTCTTCGGCCTCGGATTCTTCGACGCGTTCGACTTCCTTTCCGCCAAAATCATCATGCCCGTAGGCGGCATCATCATCAGCCTTTTCGTGGGCTGGCGACTGGACAAAAAGCTGGTTCGCGACCAAGTAACCAATGGCGGCAAGCTGCGCGCCCCGCTCTTCGGGTTCTATCGCTTTGTCATTCGTTGGGTAGCCCCCACACTCATCACGCTCGTCCTACTCAACGAGCTGGGAGTGTTTACACATACATCTTAACGAGATTACTTTATCCAGATTTTCTTGCCGTTCTGGATGTAGATGCCGTGTACAGGTTGCACGGCAGGCTGGCCTTGCAGATTAAAGGCAGGAACATCGGTTTCCATTTCTGCGTCATCAACCATGGGGGATTGGATGCCTGTGTCGATGTCTGTCATGACATGCTGGATATCAGCAGGGGTTAGGGCGCAGTTGAAGATGCGGAGGTCGTCAATATACGCTTTCAGCAGAGGGGTTGAGGCTGCTTTTCGATTTTCCAAAGGACGACCGAAATAGCCTAAGATGGGGCGGAGAGCCGAGGGACGGAGGGTGATATCGGCTGTAGCGGCAACTCGCTCGCCATCGATGTAGAGCGTCACGCTGTCGGAAGCCATCGTCAAGGCAACGTGCTTCATCTTCAAGGCAGGGAATTTAGGGGCAATAAGCGTCTGCTCTTCCCCATCCTTGCAGATAGCGAAGCGCATATGACTACCGTCGGAAGGAGTGAGATAGAGACTCGCCTCTTGTCCGCCTCCCAAGGCGGGAATGCCAAAGTCGAAAATGCGCTGTCCGGCTCCAGCAGAGCCGCCCGTCCAATACATCCAAAGGCAGATAGTCAGCTGATCAGAAGCAAGCAACGTGGCAGGAGCCTGCAGGAAGTTCGAGCCGTCCATACGAAGGCTGTGACTGCCGCTGACGACATAGCGTTCCGTCTTTGTAAAGAGCTCATCGCCATAGAGGGCGAGGTTAAAGTGGTTTTCGGTGGCGTCGCGCAACGATTCGTCGAACTCATAGCGGGCGATGCACCCCTGCGTGCCGTCGGTGGAGAGTGCTGAAACCACTTCCGAGCAGTCAGAGATGTTGTCACTCTCGTCGATGGCCTTTACCTTATATAAATAGGTGCGCGCAGGGAGGACGGTGTTGTCAATGAAGAGTGTGTCAGGCACCGTGCGGGCAATCGTGTTCCACTCGCTATCCTCAGCATCGGCACGCAACACCATGTAACCCGCGATATCCGTCTCTGCATTGGCGTGCCAACGAAGGCATACAGAGGCTCGCTGCGCTTCAGCCGCCAGCCCCGTGGGGGCTTCGGGAGGTGTGAGCTTACAGCGCGAGGTAATTGGTATAATCTTCCATTGCTGACGAGCATCGCCTGTATAAGAGCCCTGCTGGATGTTGCCCCCTGACGTTTTGCTGCCTCCAGCCACCTCAATACAGAGATTGCTATAGCGACTACGGATATAGTAGTAGCCCTCGCCGGCATACTGTAGATACCATTGCTCGTTGGTGCCAAGACTGCCATTATAGAGGCGAATATCGCCACCGTTATCGAGCGACCAGTTCCAGACGTCAATGGGAAAATCGTTCTGAGAGGCGCAGATGGTGTAGTAGCTGAAATCTCCACCTATGCGGGAATCAACGGGACGGACGTTCCAGTACTGCGACTTTCGATTACTCCATGACTGTTGGTTAACGTTCGTGCCCGAAGCTACGGAGTTGTTCGCCAGCGACATCACCATGCGGCTGTTGCGATTGACAAGCATATACGTACCGTCGATGGGTGACGGCTGCACGTCCTCGCCCCACGTGATGTTCACAACACGCTCGGCATTGGTTTGTCCCTGCTGGTAGCCTGTGCCACCAGGCATATCGACGCAGAACTCATACGTTGGTCCATAGCCATCGAAATAGACAAGGCGGTCGGCGCAGACAAAGCGCCACGATGAGTTCTTGGCTTGGCGCTCGGACGAGCCGATGAAAGCTTCTATGCGGTCGTCAAGTGTGTTGCGATAGACCGAAGCTGCGGCCCAGGCGTTGCGGTTTTCGGCATAGGCAAGACGGTCGCCCAAAGAGGCACGACAGAATTCTCCACGCGCCAATCCATCCCAACCCCACCAAATGCCTGTCTGCATACCATACTGCACGCCCACCATAGCCTCCATGACATTGTGGAGCTCATCGGCTGTGGCATAATTGTCATCCGAACGAACTTCGCTGAAGAAATTGGCATAAGTGTTGAAGCCTCCCGCCAACTGATGCGTGCAGCCCTCATCAACGTAAGGTTTCATGTAGTTATACCATTTGGAGGCTTCGTCGCAGTTAAGGGTGTTGCCTGCCGAGATACGGATATCATGAAAATGGTCGGCATAGTCAGTACGAAGCAGTTGGCAAATGGCACGAAAGTCGCTCATGCTCCCCTGCCCCCAGCCGTAGTCGGGCTCATTGAAGGGGCTAACGGTGATAACCTTGTAGCCTGCATTCTGATAGGCCCTTGTAGAAATATCGATGAGCTTTGCCCAGCGGGCAGCGTTGGCTTTGCCGGAGGAGGTAAAGTAAGGGTCAACAGCGCCGTCGGCAGGGTCGCTGTTTACCACAAGATAAGGACGCGAAAGCAGTCGGGCTATGGCAATACGCTTGTTAAGGTCTTGTTTTTGTTTCGTGGTTAGCGCCGTATCGCCCAAAAGAGGTTCAGTAGGCTGAAAACTGACTCGAAGAACGGAAATGTTCTCCTTACCAATGAAGGCAATGCCTCGCTTCACATTTTCTTGGCTAATCCACGCCGCATCCATACCCCAGACAATGGGGTATTTTTCACCCTCGGCCACCGTGCTAAATACTACATCCGTACTGTTCAATGACGACGGGAGCAAACCATCGGAGGCCGTATGCTGAGCCGATAGCAATGAAAAATGAAAAATGAAAAATGAAAAATAAATGGCACAACGAAAAAGCCGGACAGCAAAGCTAGAAACTGAAGTAAGTAACATTTTATTCTTCATTTTTCATTCTACATTGTCACAAATCCTTACAGACTATTCAGCAATTCCGTCTTGCCTTCATCCACCAACTTAATGATAAGTTCACCGAAAAGGGTGTTGGCCCACGCAAACCAAGAACGGGTGAAGTGTTTCGGGTTGTTAACGTCGAACGTCTCGTGCATGAAGCCCGTACCAGCATCGGTAGCGAGCAGGGTACGGATGCACCACGCCATTTCCGCATCGCCATCTGCATCGTTGGAGGTTGTGAATGCACGCATGATGATACTCATCGGCCAAGCCATGTCGTAACCTACGTGCGGGCCGCCGATACCCTCGGCCACCTTGCCGCGGAAGAAATAAGGGTTGTCCTCGCTCCACACAAAGCGACGCGTGTTTTGGTAGACAGGATCGTTGGCATTCACCACGCCGAGGTACGACATTGCCAACAGACTAGGCACATTGGCATCGTCCATCAGGAGGGCATTGCCGTAACCATCCACTTCAAAGGCGTAGATTTTGCCGTATTTCGGATGGTCATAGACAGCATACTCTTTCAACGCGGCAGCCACCTCGTTTGCCAAAGCCTTGCAGTCGGCTGCAAGTTTATCAGACCCGTCGCTTTTCACGGTTTCGAGAATCTCAGCCGCATTGCGGAGCTCTGTTACAGCGAAGAAGTTAGAAGGCACGAGGAAGGAGAACGTAGTAGCATCATCTGAAGGACGGAAAGCGCTGGCAATAAGCCCGACGGGCTTGGCAGGAGCACCCCAACCATCGTTGCAACGAGTATCGAGCTGGCGCTCTGTGCGACGCTGGAAACGATACGGGCCGAGGCCGTCCTTAAGTTGTTGCTCACGGAAGGTTTTGAGGATATTCGTCACTGCCTGCTGCCACTCGTCGGTACGGAAGATGGTATCATCGCCCGTCTGCTTCCAGTAGGCATAGGCAAGACGGATGACGTAGCAGGGTGAATCAATCTCCCACTTGCGTTCATGCAGCTCAGGCTTCATAGCCGTGCGGTCGGTAGCCCATTCACTGCCAGTTGGTCCCATGTTGAAAGCATTAGCGTAGGGGTCGATATTGATGCACTTCAACTGACGGAGGATAACGCCACGGATGAGCCTCGCCAGTTCAGGGTCGTCCTTGCAGAGTGCCACATAAGGAAACACCTGAGCGCCACTGTCGCGCAACCACATGGCGTGAATGTCGCCTGTATAAACAAAGGTATCCTCATTGCCGTCGAAATGGACAGTAGTGTCCAACGTATTAGGCAAACAATTCTCGAACATCCATGCCAGCCTGCGGTTGGTGAGAACTTTCTTGATAACTTCTATCTTGGCCTCAACAGCCTTAGAAACAAACAACCGTTCTTCCACAGGTGGACGGCGAGTGACATAGCCGCCTTCAGGCTCTGCCTGCGCAGGAAGAGTGAATGACATTTCCACAGGGATAGCACCCGTCACAGCGGGCGTTTTGGGACTCGACTGACAGCCGACAAAGCTGCACACAATAGCTGCAAAAAACAGCGCGGCAAGAGAGTTTTTCATCTTCGTTTTAAGAGTTTCAATGGTTCGATTTAAAAAGGAAGTAATTTTTTCGGCACAAATATACGCAAATAAGAAGATATTCCGTACCTTTGCCGAACAAAAAATGAAAAAAAATATTAAACCCATTAAAAAAACCCTGTAACATGACACTTGACCAGTTCAATTTTGCCGGAAAGAAGGCATTTGTGCGTGTAGATTTCAACGTTCCTTTGAACGAGAGTTTCGAGATTACCGATGACACCCGCATCCGTGCAGCGCTCCCCACGCTGAAGAAGATTCTTGCTGATGGCGGTCGCCTCATCATTGCTTCTCACATGGGTCGTCCCAAAAAGAACCCAGACCCAAAGTACTCCCTCCGTCATATCCTGCCTCACGTCAGCGAGTGCCTTGGTGTTGATGTGAAGTTCGCCGATGATTGTCAGAAGGCTCAAGACGCTGTGGCTGCTTTGAAGGACGGAGAAGCGCTGCTGCTTGAGAATCTCCGCTTCTATGCTGAGGAGGAAGGCAAGCCCCGCGGATTGGCTGAGGATGCCTCCGATGAAGAAAAGAAGGCTGCCAAGAAGGTTGTCAAGGAGAGTCAGAAGGCCTTCACGAAGGTGCTAGCCGACTATGCCGACTGCTACGTCAACGATGCTTTCGGCACCGCACACCGTGCCCATGCCTCCACGGCCCTCATTGCCGACTACTTCGACACCGACCACAAGATGTTCGGCTATCTTATGGAGAAAGAAGTCCGCGCCGTCGATAAGGTGATGAACGACATCCATCGTCCTTTCGTTGCCATTATGGGTGGATCGAAGGTTTCAACGAAGATTGAAATCATTGAGAACCTGCTTGGCAAGGTCGACACCCTTATTTTGGGCGGCGGCATGACTTATACCTTTATGAAAGCTATGGGTGGCACCGTTGGAAACTCCATTTGTGAAGACGACAAACTCGACCTCGCCCTCGATATTATGCGTCAAGCCGAGGAAAAGGGCGTAAAGCTGGTGCTCCCCGTCGACTCGAAGGTTGCTGACGCGTTTGACAACGATGCCAACACCCAATTCTGTCTCTCAAAGGAGATTCCCGACGGTTGGGAAGGCCTTGATATCGGCCCCAAGAGCATGGAAGTCTTTGCCAACGCCATCCGTGGTGCCAAGACCATCCTTTGGAATGGTCCCACCGGTGTGTTCGAGATGGAGAACTTTATGGCAGGTTCGCGTGCCGTGGCTGATGCCATCGTTGAGGCAACTGCTGCCGGAGCCTTCTCGCTCGTTGGTGGCGGCGACTCCGTAGCCTGCATCAATAAGTTCGGCCTTGCCGACAAAGTTAGTTACGTCAGCACTGGTGGTGGCGCACTCCTCGAGGCCATCGAGGGTAAGGTACTGCCTGGCATTGCAGCTATTCAGAAGTAAAGAAGGACGTGAAAAGGTGACGGACCATGGTTCGTCACCTTTTCTGTATCATTTTGTCATGAGTGTTGAAGACCTCGTCGTTGAAGGACGGTTACGCGAAGCGCTGAACGAGTTGGAACCCGCCATTAGTCGGCCATCGGTGTCGTGGGAACTCCGTAAAGAGTATAACGACATCGTGACCCTCTACGACCTCCTTCTCGACTACTTCCGCCAAGGGGTTAATGACCCGGAACGACAAAATGTCTTCACCCGTCTTATCGGCCGCACCCTTGTTCTCAGCGACCGGTTGGAACTCATTTCTTCTTCAGAAAAATCTGCAAAAGAGTCGAAGGGTAATAGCCCACAACAAGCCTTCGGTGCTCCCACTTTTTGGAGCAGTGTTGAAAAAGCTGACGCCATCCAAAAGATAAGGAATGGAGCCAAAGGAGCCGATGCCCTTCTACTCCTCAGCAGCATAACGCTGAGCCTGTTGCAAGTATTCGACCCCCGCAAGATGGAGGTGCTGTGCGAAGCTGCCGAATCAACCGATGACGCCATTGTCGTGCGGGCCGTCACCGCCATAGACATCGCTGTGCGCCGTTACGCTCAACGCATCCGTTTCTACCCTGATGTCGAGGCCCGTCTGCGTCAGCTCGGCACAGACAGCGCTTTTATCGACATGCTCACCGACGTCGAGTTGCAGTTTGTACGCAGCCGCGACACCGAAGAGATTGAGCGCCGCATGGTTGACGACATCATCCCTTCCATGCTACGCAGCCCCAAAGCCAAGGGCAAGCATTTCATCACCCCTGACGACCTCACAGACGAAAGCAATCCCGAATGGAGTCAATGGCTCAAAGAGAGTGGACTTGAGGAGAAACTTCAAGAACTCACCGAGCTACAGATGAACGGCTCTGACGTCTATATGGCTACCTTTTCAAAGCTGAAGAACTACCCCTTCTTCGACGACATCGCCAACTGGTTCCGTCCCTTCGACCCCACCCATCCAGCCATTAGTCACCTATTCCCAAAAGACGGACATTCCCTCCAAAGCATCATTATGCGCTCTGGCATGTTCTGTAACTCCGACAAATACTCCTTCTGTCTCTCGTTGGCTTCTGTTCCCAGGGCACAGCTCGACATGCTTCAATCCCAATTCGCCGAGCAGGAAGAAGCTATTCGTGAGGAACTTGGCTCTGACAATCCCATTGCATCCGCCTCATCAAAGAACCCTAAGCCTTCCCCACGCACACTTGTCCGTCAATACATCCAAGATCTCTACCGTTTCTTTCACCTAAGTCCTGCCCGATCGTCCTATGCCGATCCCTTCATCGTAGGAGGTTCGCAGGCTGCCGGTGACCCACTCCACACTTTCTACACCCTGCCAATGACATCGCTTATCGCCCTCTTCGAACTTAACTTCCAGAGACGCGATTTCCCCGCCGCCATTAGTTCCTTTGACGCCATCCAACGTATGACAGCCAAACCGTCATCCCCTAGCAGCATCACTGACGTCACACTCTGGCAGAAATACGGATACTGCCACCAACATAATGGCAACTACGAAGAGGCCTTAAGAGCCTACCTTATGGCTGACGTGCTCAAGCCCGACCACTACTGGACTCTCCATCATACCGCCCAGTGCCAACGTGCTCTTGCCCAATATGACGACGCCTTCCATAGCTACCACCACCTCGCTGCCATGAAGCCCGACAATCCCCTTTTCACATATCGTCAGGCTGAATGTCTCATTCAGATGGGAAAATACGACGAGAGCCTCCCTCTCCTCCAACTTCTTGCTTACGACAACCCCAATGACCTTCGCACCAATCGTGCCATAGTCCGAACCGAACTTCTGCTCCAACATCCCGATGCGGCTCTCCGCACGGCCCACCGCCTCCAGACAGCTTTAACCGCTGATGACGGAACAGCATCCCAGGCCACCGATGACGACCTCACACTCATCGCCGTTGCCCAGTGGCTCACTGGTCATCGCGACGAAGCACTTCTCACACTCTCTCCCATTACCTCGCTTCCCTCTGTCGACACACTTCACCAACTCGGTATCGACGAAACCGATATCCCCTTCCTCCTTGACCTTGTCCGAGGGAGGAAGGGGCTTAAACAATAATGGCTCTACGAGTAGAAGAAACGATTGATTGAATATCAATCTTTCAAATAGAAATCAACGTAGGTGACAACGCGAACATTCTTGATATAGGGAGTATTGCTGTCACGATCTTCGATAGAGAACTGTCCCTGGGTCGCATTCTTGATTTTGCCAAGTTTGCTGTCGCTATCAGCTGCGAATTTCTGTGCTGCCTCGCGTGCGTTCTTCGTGGCATCCTCTATCATGCCGGGCTTAATCTCATTAAGTCCGCGGAAGCTGTAGTTAGGACGATACTCCCAGCCAGTAAGGGGAACAATGTTTTTCTCCATAAGCCGGCTTTGTTCACTGAGCATGCGGATGACGGCATCAACTTGCTTGGTGCCGACAGTGATAACGCTGGTTACTTGGAAAGCATAACCACTGTTGTTGTCCCATGTACGACGGTCGGTAAACTCGGGCGTAGAGACACTAATCTCGTCACTGCTGATACCATAGGACTTGATGAAGTCAATGAAGATTTCATTCTTCCGCTTAATCTCCTGATAAAGGCTCTGCATATCGTTGCCGAGCAGGGAGTAAGCACAGGGAGCAATGGCGTAGTCAGCTTTCACTTCCTTGGTTGCAAGGCCTCGTACTGAGACGGTACGGTCATACTGTTTAAGAGCACTAACAGGCATCTTAAGTGCCCAACCTAACACAAATGCGGCGATTATGAGGGCTGCCGCAAGAAGCCAATTTGTAGTTTTATTCATAGCTGAAAAAAAGATATTAAGAATTAACACAGTTCAAGGAGTAAGACGTTCTCCACATGCTGAGTGTGAGGGAACATATCAACAGGCTGCACGCGAGTGACACGATAACGAGTGCAGAGCAACTGAACGTCACGTGCCTGAGTGGCAGGATTACAGCTGACATAGACAATTCGCTGTGGAGCAGCACGCAGGATTACATCAACAACATCGCCATGCATTCCAGCACGAGGCGGGTCGGTGATAATGACGTCGGGACGACCATGGGTACGGATAAAATCGTCTGTAAGCATGTCCTTCATATCGCCAGCATAAAAAAGTGTATTAGCAAGACCGTTGAGAGAGGCGTTAACCTTCGCATCCTCAATAGCCTCGGGGACGTATTCGATACCGATAACTTGTCTGCACGAGCGAGCCACGAAATTTGCAATGGTACCCGTACCAGTGTAAAGATCATAAACAAGTTCTGAACCTGTGAGAGCGGCGAAGTCGCGCGCCACTTTATAAAGATTATAGGCTTGGTGCGTATTGGTTTGGTAGAACGACTTAGGACCTACCTTGAAGCGCAAATCCTCCATTTGGGCAGTAATGAAATCTGTGCCTGAGAAGGTGACTACAGGGAGGTCACCAATGGTGTCGTTACACTTATTGTTGATCACGTAGAGCAGCGAGGTGATCTCAGGGAACGTATTGCGCAAATAGGACATCAGGCCGTTTATTTCAGAAGTAAAATCACCCTGAGGAGGTTCTATTCTTTGCCCACGCACACGAGGCTGTGGGCTCTCAAGATTAGTGCAGAATTGCATAAGGAGCATCGCTTCGCTAATGACACCCGCCTCATCCTCAGCCAGACGGAGCATCATGCCACGCAAAAGACCTGTCTGCTCACGGAGGTCAAAGAAAGTGAGGCTATGCGTGAGAGCATAGTCACGGATACCGTTGCGGACACGATTGTTGAGGTCGTCCATTAAATAACACTCACGGATATCAAGCACCTTGTCAAAACAGTCAGGAATGTGAAATCCGACAGCGTTCATATCATCGTAACGGACATCGGAAGCTATTTCCTTTTCGGTCAGCCAACGCTTGTCGGAGAAAGTGAACTCCAGCTTGTTGCGGTAGTAGCGAGTGCGTTCGGAGCCAAGAATAGGGCTTATGTCGGGTAAATCAATATGGCCAATACGGGTTAGACTATCTACCACCTGCTGCTGCTTGGCCTTGAGTTGTTCTTCATACTTTAGACATTGCCACTTGCAGCCTCCACAAACCCCAAAGTGCCGACAAAAAGGCTCAACACGCAAGGGGCTGTAAGTATGAAACTTCACAGCTTCAGCCTCAGCGTAGGAATGTTTCTTTCGGCGCACTTGCAAATCCACCACATCGCCAGGAACAACGAAGGGGACGAAAACTACCAAGTCGTCTACCCGTGCCAGTGCTTTGCCTTCGGCTGCCACACCAGTTATCGTCACATGCTCCAACAGCGGGAGCGGTTTGTTCTTTCTACTCATAGTTGTGCAAAATTAAGCAATAACTCAATAAAAGCGCACATTTTTCCATTAAAAAAAGCAAACGACAGGCCTATTTAGCTTTTTTTCGCCAAAGGGGTTGCGTTTTCCAAATAAAATGAGTACTTTTGCACGCTTTTTCAGAAACGATTTATTTTACAAATACTAAATTAACTTATCTATGGACAAAAAACGAGTCTATCTCTTCGGAAACGGTAAGGCCGAAGGAAACGCACAAATGCGTGAGCAGCTGGGTGGCAAGGGTGCCAATCTGGCAGAGATGAACCTCATCGGCGTGCCCGTTCCCCCGGGTTTCACCATCACAACAGACGTTTGTAACGAATACTACGAAGTGGGTCAGGAAAAAATCATGGAACTCCTTCAGGACGATGTGAATGCGGCTGTCAAGCATATCGAGACCCTTATGAACTGCCAGTTCGGCTCCACTGAGAACCCGCTTCTGGTGAGTGTCCGTTCTGGTGCCCGCGCCTCCATGCCGGGTATGATGGACACCATCCTCAACCTCGGTCTCAACGACGCTGTTGCAGAAGCTATGGTGAAGAAGACGAACAACCCCCATTTCGTCTATGACTCCTACCGCCGTTTCGTTCAGATGTACGGCGATGTCGTGCTAGGAATGAAACCTGTCAACAAGGAAGACATTGACCCGTTCGAGGCAATCATCGAGCAGGTGAAAGCCATCCGTGGTGTAAAGCTTGACAAGGACTTGAGCGTCGAGGAACTGAAAGACCTCGTAGCCCGTTTCAAGAAGGCCATCAAAGCCCAGACGGGTCAGGAATTCCCCGAGAATCCCACCGTGCAGCTTTGGGGTGCCATCTGTGCTGTGTTCCGCAGCTGGATGAACGAACGTGCCATCCTCTACCGCAAGATGGAGGGAATTCCTGATGAATGGGGCACCGCTGTCAGCGTTATGGCTATGGTGTTCGGCAACATGGGCGACACCAGCGCCACAGGCGTCTGCTTCAGCCGTGATGCCGCAACTGGCGAGAACGTGTTCAATGGTGAGTATCTAGTCAATGCACAGGGCGAGGACGTTGTTGCTGGCATTCGTACTCCGCAGCAGATTACGAAGCTCGGTAGCCAGCGCTGGGCCGAGCGTGCTGGTATCAGCGAGGAGGAACGCGTAGCCAAGTATCCCTCCATGGAGGAAGCTATGCCCGCTATTTACGCCCAACTTAACGGCATACAAGAGAAACTGGAAAACCATTACCGCGACATGCAGGATATGGAGTTCACCGTTCAGGAGGGCAAGCTTTGGTTCCTCCAAACCCGTAATGGCAAACGTACCGGCACGGCTATGGTGAAGATTGCTATGGATCTCGTGCGCGAAGGCCTCATCGATGAAAAGACTGCCGTCATGCGTTGCGAACCGCAGAAGCTTGATGAGCTGCTCCACCCCGTCTTTGACAAAGATGCACTGAAGAAGGCCAAGGTCATTACCCAGGGTCTGCCTGCCAGCCCGGGCGCTGCCTGCGGACAGATAGTCTTCCACGCCGACGATGCACAAGCTTGGCATAAGGACGGCCACAAGGTGGTGATGGTCCGTATCGAAACCTCTCCCGAAGACCTTGCCGGTATGGCCAGTGCTGAAGGTATCCTCACCGCTCGCGGCGGTATGACGAGCCACGCTGCCGTCGTCGCCCGCGGCATGGGTAAGTGCTGTGTCAGCGGCGCAGGTGCCATCAACGTCAACTACAAGACCAAGACCGTCGAGATCGAGGGCATCACTTACAAAGAAGGCGACTACCTCTCACTCAACGGTTCCACGGGTCAGGTTTATGCCGGCAAGGTGCCCACCAAGGCAGCCGAGCTGAGCGGTGACTTCAAGGCCCTCATGGACCTCTGTGACAAGTACACCAAGCTGCAGGTCCGCACCAATGCCGACACGCCCCACGACGCACAGGTGGCCCGTGCCTTCGGTGCCAAGGGTATCGGTCTGACACGTACTGAACACATGTTCTTCGAGGACAAGAAGATTGTCGCCATGCGCGAGATGATTCTTGCCGACTCTGTTGAAGGCCGTGAGAAAGCATTAGAGAAGCTCCTTCCCTACCAAAAGGCCGACTTCAAGGGTATCCTCGAGGCTATGGACGGCTGCCCCGTCAACATTCGTCTACTTGATCCCCCTCTCCACGAGTTCGTTCCCCACGATCGTGAAGGCCAGCAGATCATGGCCGACGAGATGGGCGTCTCCATCGAAACCATTAAGAAGCGTGTTGCCAGCCTTGCCGAGAACAACCCCATGCTGGGTCACCGCGGTTGCCGTCTGGGCATCACCTTCCCCGAAATCACCGCCATGCAGACCCGTGCTATCCTCAGCGCTGCTTGCGAGCTGAAGAAGGAAGGCAAGAACCCCATGCCCGAAATCATGGTGCCTCTCATCGGTATCCTTTACGAGCTCAAGCAGCAAAAGGAAATCATCAAGAAGGTTGCAGCTCAGGTCTTTGCCGAATACGGCGTGGAAGTCGAATTCGAGATTGGTACGATGATTGAGATTCCGCGTGCCGCCCTCACCGCCGACCGTATCGCCACCGAAGCCCAGTACTTCAGCTTTGGCACCAACGACCTTACGCAGATGACGTTCGGCTACAGCCGCGACGACATCGCCAGCTTCCTCCCCGTCTATCTGGAGAAGAAGATTCTGAAGGTTGACCCATTCCAGGTGCTCGACCAGAATGGCGTTGGCAAGCTCATCAAGTACGCCATCCGCAAGGGTCACGAGGTACGTCCCGAACTGCGCACCGGTATCTGCGGTGAACACGGCGGCGAACCCAGCTCCGTGAAGTTCTGCGCCAAGATTGGCATGAACTACGCCAGCTGCTCACCTTTCCGCGTACCCATCGCCCGCCTCGCCGCCGCCCAGGCAGCTGTTGAAGAGTAATCGAACTATAACAATGCATAAAAAAGGGATCTGTCCATTTGGGCAGGTCCCTTTGCTATACTTATATCGTCTATATGCCTATTTCAAATT
>JAEEGL012598441.1_pt1 | contig 49008 bp, 31 predicted proteins | sample 9134231 | NCBI WGS metagenome assembly JAEEGL01 (sample SAMN16246548, study PRJNA631951) | gut metagenome | biome: gut microbiome; feature: rumen; material: fiber-attached | host: Bos | place: Iran: Karaj | collected 2018-10 | reverse complement strand
CTTCCGCCAAGAGATCCAATACGTGCGCGAGCACAACCTCAGCGCCACGGCCGACATCACGGCTGAATGGCGTTCGGTGGCTAATAACGGCAGCCTCAACCGCGGTGAGCAGACCCGCGCTGTGGTGGGTCCGCTTTGCCAAACCCTCTGGAACCAGAACTTCCCTTGGAACAGCCAGTGCCCCGAAGACGAAACAGGTAGCGGCGGCCATGTCTACGCTGGATGCGTAGCTACGGCTATGGGCATGGTGATGAAATATTGGGAATGGCCGGCCCAAGGCGTGGGGTCGCACACCTACTACCCCCAGGGCTATGCCCAACAGAGCGCTAACTTCGGTGAAACCGAATACCATTTCGAATTGATGCCCTTGACATTGGACTCCACCAGCACCGAGGAAGAATACTTTTATATTGCCCAGTTCCTGCATCACTGCGGCATCGCCGTCGACATGCAATATAGTGGCGACGGCAGTGGTGCCTACTCGGAGGATGTGCCGAATGCGCTGCGTAATTATTTCCGCTATACCTGCGACAACCACGTCACCAACGACAATTGGTGGCCAGGCTGGGGCTACAACAACGAAGAATGGGCCCAAATGCTGAAGGATGGCGGTTTGGACGAAGGCATTCCGCTTTATTACAGTGGTCAAGACGACAACTGGCAAGGCGGTCACGCCTTTATTTGCGATGGCTACGACGAGAACGACTATTTCCACTTCAACTGGGGCTGGAGCGGTCGCGACAATGCCTGGTGTCCCATCGGTGCACTCAACACCACTAAATACGCCTTCAACCAATCGAACGGCTTCACCGGCCATATCATCCCGCAAGGCGACCAATACTTCAGCCGTCCCGACAGCGTAGCCAATATGCAAGCCATCGAGAACGCCAACTTCAGCAGCGTAAGGCTGCAATGGACCAACCCGACACTCACCGTCGAAGGCAGCGACTTGACCTCCATCACTTCGGTCACCATCCGCCGCAACTTCGAGGTCATTGCTGAATTGACCGATGCCCAAGTGGGTGCTGATATGGAATATGAAGATAACGGTCTTGAACCTGGCCTTTATGAATATGCCATCTTCGTCACCAACGAAGCCGGCATCAGTCGCACCACCTATCGTAAGATCCTCGTCGGCGAGAAGTGCAACGTCGTCTTCCAACTCCATGACGACGGCGGCGACGGTTGGAAAGGCGCCGCCATCAGTGTGACCTCCGAAAGCGGCCAACGTATCGCGGTGGTTACTATGACCCAAGGCTCAAGCCTGCTCATCGACCTGCCCTTGCTGAAAGGCAACCTCAACTTCATCTGGAACCATGGTTGGTATCACACCCAAGCACAATACGACACTGACTTTGAATGCTCCTTCACCCTCCTCGACTATGACGGCAACGAACTCTACACTTCAGCAGACCTTGAAGACGGTGTTTTCATGACTTATGAAAACAACTGTGAGGAAGGCCCATTGACCTGCTATCCCGTGCAGAACCTTCAAGGCGAATACCAATGGCATGATGACGAAGAGTATGGTGCCTATATCTCATGGGATCGCCCCGACATCACAGCCAACCTGCATCACTTCAAAGTGCTTCGCTCAACAGGAGCCTACAAGGACGAGGTACTCGTCGCCGAAATTCCTTATGATGGCGGCAATAGTTATGAATACTTCGATAATACATACGAGTTGATTCAAAGCGAATTCGTCTACTACTCTGTCAACTGCGTTTATATCCGTGGAGAAGAGCAATGCGAATCGGAATGGTGGGATGTGGGGTTCTGGATTACCGATATCGAAGAGAATTCCGATGAAAGTATCAATGTCTACCCCAACCCAACTAACGGTCTACTCAACATTGAAGGCCAAGGCACGATGCACATCACTGTGAGCAACCTCTTGGGACAAAAACTGCAAGAAGTGACTGCCGAAGGTAGCATTGTCCTCGACCTGAGCCGCTTCGAATCGGGTATGTACCTCGTTCGCATTGAGACTGAAGAGGGCGTGACAATGCAGAAGATAAATTTGAGGAAATAGTAAATATTTTTAATGATTTGCTGAGGACGACTCCTGCTGGGGTCGTCCTCTTTTTGTATCCAGTCGTATCAATGTTTGGTCATATCCTGCTGCATAATCCAACGAAAAAGATGAAAACCTTATCGTCTAATTTTATCCTTTTGGTCTAAAAATCATGGATTATAAATCCGCTTATACTTGATTATAAATCCACATAACTACCTGTCTAATAAGATGAAAATGCTCTAATTTTGCAGCTGGTTTTATATGCCCTAAAAAGCGTGTCTCCTATTCAGTAGACACAAAGGGCATTTTGAAGTACGATTAATTTGGTTTTGAGGAGACCTTATAGGGTCATTTTCAACGATATTGGCAAGTCAAAAATAATTAAATATCTAAAAAATGAAAATGAAAAAAAGTACTACACACACAAAGGCTGGCATGATGATGTCGGCCAAACGCTATGGAATGCGCCGCACCTTGCAGTTCACCTTATTATTAATAGGGTTCCTGACAGGCTTCGGCATGATGGGAGTATATGCTCAAACTTTGACCCCCATACCTGCGGGTTTGAAGATGGAAAAGATATGGCAATCCGATGACCCCACGGGGCGTACCGGAAACATCCTTGTTGAAGCCTTCGTGACGGGCCACTCCGTCGCTACCCACGTGCCTACTGACATCGTCCTTGTTTTGGACGTTTCGGGTTCTATGGATGAAAATTTAAGTTCATACGACTACAGGCCAAGACCCTCACAAGGATACAGCTACAATAATTATGGCAATAACACTTACTATTACTATTATGAAGGCCAGTATCATCAAGTAGTAAGAGATCGAAACTGGGTGTGGGATTGGTTTGAAAGTGGTTATAGATATAACCTTCATTTCAATTACAACAACACGACATATTATTTATATGGGACTGGAATACAGACAACCAACCCGAACGTAGAAGGTACAGGAACCACGATTTGGACAGGTGTGCTTTATGAGAGATATTATCCTACAAAAATGGAAGCTTTGCAAGAAGCAGTCAACCAGTTCGTGGATATCATTGCTGAGGATGCTACCACTTATAATGTGGATCACCGCATCAGTATCGTGAAGTATGCCAGTAACGCCTTTTATACCTCTGAGCCATCCTTAGCCGAAGGCAATCACAGGGGGGCTAACAATAACAGCAATTATAACTATACCGAGGTCCTCATCAATCGTAGAGATCCGAAAACCGAAGCCACTTATATTAAAAACCAAGTAAACGCCCTACAAGCTGGCGGTGCTACAGCTTCGGATTATGGTATGAACAAAGCCAGATATTTGTTGGCCAGCATTCCTGCAGACGAATTTGAAGAGCGCACAAAAGTGGTGGTAATGTTCACCGATGGTGAACCCACATATCAAAACACTTTCAACACTACTGTAGCTGGCAACACCATCGGCTTCGCGCATGACTTGAAACATAGTTGGACCAACAACGGAAACACCTATGAATTCAATGCAACCGTGTACTCAGTTGGTGTGTTCGATAACGAGAGCACTAATATAAATACTTACATGAACCGTGTCTCTTCCAACTATCCTGATGCAACAGGTTGGGGTAACGGTAACGGAGGCACCCAAGCCAGTACAGATTATTACTTCACGACTGATTCGGCTGATGGCTTAAGTGACATCTTCGAAGCCATCGCCGGTGCCAGTGGTGCCATGTCGCTGCCGGCCAGTTCCATCGTTCAAGACATGGTATCGCCCAACTTCCAATTACCCCAAGGTGCAGCTGGTACTGTAATCGCCTATGCGCCAAAGTGCACTAACTATAATGAAACGACAGGTGAATATACTTTTGAAGACATTAATGACGCAGGCACGCTAACAATAGGTAACATAACTGTTGATGGCGAAACGATAACAGGTGTTGTCACAGGAGGTACTGAAAACAAGCTGCCAACGAATTTTGTAACAGTTATCGGCAAGACTATTCAGATGAGCGGATTCAATTTCTCACATCACTGGTGTGGATGGATTGAAGATGATAACGGGAATAAGACGATCCACGGACGAAAGATTGTCATCAAGATTCCGGTTGAAGTTGAAGAAGGCATGTGGGGCGATGGCATCCAAACTAACGACCCAGAGCACTCTTATATTCAAGTTGACGACATATATTACGGTCCGTTCAACGATCTTACCGTCAATGTTTTGGGTGACGTATGGACGGAGGTAGTAACAAGCGAGCCTTCTGGCTATAATCGTATGGACATTGACACGCCAGAGGAACTGGCTTGGTTCATCAGCGAGGTGAATGGTCGTATCCATTATAACAATGAGACCAACAACGTTGCATCCAACACCTCCCTCAGTGGCCGTCTTACCGCCGACATCGATATGAGCGCCCACAACTGGGTGCCCATCGGCGCTGGCTACAAATGCAATGCAAACAACCAATATTTGGATGCGGCTGGTAACGTCGTTTCCCAACCTACCGTCAAGTTGGCCTATGAAGGCGTATTTGATGGTAATGGTCATGTGATTACGGGTCTGAAGAACAACGCCGACAAATGGTATAAGATTGCTGAAGGCCAATACAACGAAGTGGTTGTGTATCCTGGTATGTTCTCCAATGTGAAAGGCACCGTCCACGATGTCTTCATTTTGGATTCTGATTTCCATGGCAAAGCCCACCAAGTTACTGGTAAAGGTAGATTCATTCACCACGGCATCCTCGCCGACACCTTGACGGGTGGCACCATCTATAACTGCGAAGCCGCTGGTAGCATGACTTGCAATGATGACAATGACAACGATGTCAATTTGATTTACGGTGGCTTGGTCGGCCTTAACAACGGTGGCACCATCCATTCCTCAATGGCCATGGCCAACCTCACTGGTTACACCATGGGCGGTGCCGTGGGTGAAAACCGTGGCGGCAGCTTCAAGAACGGTTTCACCAATGGCGAATATCATTATATTGGTGAAAATGGTGACAACGCAAAGAAAGTCGGCGGTCTTGCTGCCACCAATGCTGGCACCATTGATAACTGCTATGTACGTTTTAAACGCAGTAACGAAAACCTTGACAAAGCCACATTCGACCAACTTGTCGCTAGCAATACGGGAACGATCACACATTGCTATACACAACAACTGGTAACATGGTCTCGTCCTAGCTCTCAAAGCGTAACCACCGAGGTCAACACGAATAACACCGTTCCGACAAATATTATTACTCCTAGTGGTAATCTTGAAACTTCGTATACGCTCTCCGTTAACAGAACTTACTATAACATGTTCACCAACGACAACATGATAGGTGGCTCTTGGGGAACTATGACCATTGGAAGCAATACTTATAATGTGTATGAAGAAGGAACGCCTTTGGTGGATGCGTTGAATGCAAACAAGGGTGACGGCGCTTCATGGAAACGCACCACAGCTGGTGCATACTCCAATGGCGCTGGTGATATCAACGAGGATTACCCGGTGTTGCAACTCCCAGGCTACACTTGCTTGGCTTCCACCAAGGGTATTACCATTGATTATGCTCATAATCTCTCCGACATGCTGCACCGTCACAACAGTGGTGCCTTGAATGAGAACACCGGTTTGGGCAACAGCTATAAGAAGATTAACCATGCAGCCATCAACGGCGGCACCATCAATCTGTTCGCCAATGAAGACAACCGCAGCACAGCCAAAGTTCAAAAGGAGCAAAGCACAGACGATAACGTTGTGGTCTACATTGACGAGAACATTTCTCTGTTGCAGGATGCTGGCGGAATTATTAATGCCTACACAGGTCAAACCCTTCAAGCTTTCGGCAATACTGCATTGCAAGATGGTGACCGTTGGCACAATATCAGTTCCTCACTTCAAGACAGCGAATTCGGTTGGAATTACTCAAACAATGAGCAGGTGGAACACAATTGGGAACCCAATCCTTGCGGTTGGATCCTCAACACCTCTGATGAGGATCACTCTTTCTTCCCCATTGACTTGAGCTCTTGGCAACGTGGCGACTTCTACTGTTTCTATGAACCCCAATACCACTGGCTCAACTTCCGCCGCAACAAGCTGAGTCACTGGCACATGGATAATTACGAACTTAATATTCCTTATCCCGATCAAGAAACGCAATTTATCCAAGGCAAGGGTTATTTAGTAACCGTAGACATGTCCTATTGGTGGAATTATGATCTCAATGGTAATACTATTAGCAAACAAGCCCAGTTCATGCAGAACCGTGGCACGCTGAGCAACGGTGATATCGACATTGATGTCACCTACACCGCAGCCAACGAATGGACTGGTCTGGCAGGTTACAACCTCCTCGGTAACCCCTATCAGAGCTTCCTTGACTTCGATGCGTTTTATTCTGATACTGATAATTCAACGCTTCTCTCCAATAGTAAATTTGCGAATACCTATGCAGTATATGATCCCAACCAGAATCAATATGTCCAATACATGCCTGAATCATCAACAGGTTCAAAAGCAGCCGGACGTTGCATCAATATGCACCAAGGCTTCTTCATCCAAGTGAACGCGAGCGGCCCGGTTACCTTCAAGAACAGTATGCGTACCAATGAGGCTCAGCCCAACTTCCGTGGCGAACAGCCTGCCTTCCCGTTGATCAACTTCATCGTGACCGATAGCGAAGGCAACACTGACCTCGCCATCCTCGAGGTTAACCGCGACGAGAACGACGGCGCCAAGAAACTCCGTATGGGTAACGCTACTGGCCGAATCTTCTTCCGCTATGACGACGAGAAGCTCGCCATCTTCTTCCGCGACAATGCCGAAGGCAGCCAAAGCCTCCACTTCACTGCTGAGGAAGACGGCAACTTCACCCTCAACTGGGAGAGAGCCAATGACAACTTCAGCAGCCTCACCCTCATCGACAACATCACCGGTGTGAAGACCGACATGCTCACGCATGACCACTACACCTTCGAAGGCCGCACCGACGACTACACCTCACGCTTCAAGATTGTGTTCGGCACCGTCAACAACGAAGAAGAGGAAGAAGAAACTACTGTTGAGACCTTTGCCTTCTTCAATGATGGCAGCCTCATCGTCAACGGCGAGGGCCGTCTGGATGTCATCGATGTCCTCGGTCGCATAGTCTACTCCGCCGAGCTCACCGACACGCAGAACACGGTCAACCTACCCGTCAACGCCAAGGGCGTGTGCCTGTTCCGCCTCACCAATGGCGACAACGTGAAAGTCCAAAAGATGTTCGTAAGATAAAATGGTAACGGAATAATCAACATAACACGAGATAAAACTATGAAAAAAAGAATAATTGCAATCGCAACCGTACTGATGATGGCCGCTGCCCCTGCCATGGCTCAGGTCTTTATCGATGATGAAGATTTCAACAATAGAGCTAATACTGACGATCCTTCGATGTATATCGACAACCCAGGAATTTTCAACTCGGGTGAAGACTGGTACTTACCCATTGGCGAAGGCGTATTCGTCCTTGCCGGTCTGGCTGGTGCCTACCTCATCGGCAAACGGAAAAAGGAATCGTAAGATTAGATTTTCCAATAATAATAGTGCCCCTGAAACGGGGCACCATTGATTCATTTGTATTTATTTTCCGGGACGGCTGTGACAGTCGTCCCTTTTTTATTCCCTACGGAATTTGCTTACCACTTCAAAATCTTCCTGAAATCGTATTCCTCGGGATTGGGTAGATAAGCCTTGGCGGCTTCGTAGTCAGCAGGGCTGATGTACTGCAGGCCATCGTTGAAAATTAACTCGGCCTTTGGACCATTCAGATTGACCAGACGCGGCTTAATCTTGCCGTTCTCGTCTTCCACGTCCTTCAGATACAACGGCATGATTTCGCCCTTCGGGTTGGTGGTGACCATGGCACCGCTCACGCCCTTGTCGAAGAGTTTCTTCACGCCATAACCCAACAGCGAGCAATAGGTCAAGTCGTAGCCATTCGGCTCAACACAACGGATGCCGTAGCCGATTTCAACGGGACGACTCTTCACGTTGATGCCCAAAGCCTTCAGACGCTGCTGCAGCAATAGGTTGAAGATATGGGCCTTACTGACGTTGCCCAGCTCTGGATGGCCGTGCTCGTCGTAGGTGAAGGCCACACCCGACTTCTCAATCTCCTCATCGCTCATGAAATGGAACACACCCTCGCTGATGATAACCACACCATAGTTGACACCCAACAGTTTACGCTTCACGATGGAACTGACCACCAACTTGATGATGGCATCGAAGGTGACCTCTGCTTTGTTGAACATTTCGGGGATGACCACCATCGGGCAGTGGCAGGCTGAGGTCATACCGAAAGCCAAGTGACCAGCCTCACGACCCATAGCGGAGACCACAAACCAGTTACCACTGGTGCGGGCATCTTCGTAAATGGTTTGCACCAGATGCACAGCGGCATCCTTAGCGGAATAATAGCCAAAGGTCGGGCTGCCCTCAGGCAACGGCAGGTCATTGTCAATGGTCTTGGGCACATGGATGTTTTGGATGGGGAAGCCACTGCTGGCCAAGAACTTCGAGATGCGGTTAGCCGTTGAAGCGGTGTCGTCGCCGCCAATGGTGACCAACAGCTTGATGTTGTTCTTCACAAAGAACTCAGTATTGAATTCCTCGTTCTTCGGTTTGTAACGGCTCATCTTCAAGGCCGAGCCACCTTGTTTCAAAATGGCATCGGCATAGAGGAAGTCCATTTCGACCACATCAGGATTGGGTTGGAAAAGGTTCTTGTAGCCGTCGTTGAGGCCGAGGACGCGATAACCGTCCTTGAGGAAGGTTTTAGCCACAGTGCTAATCACCGTGTTGATTCCGGGTGCCGGACCGCCGCCGGCAAGGATTACGATGGATTCTTTCATATATTTCGAATTTAAAGATTTAAAGATTATTCTATCACCAACTCATCACAGAAGATCCAAGCCTTCTGTCCGGCACCAACATGTCCCTCGGGGCAGGTGCCGATGGTCTTGGCCACCATCTTCACATAGCGGGCATTCGTGCGCGGACGCACGGCCATTTCTTGTATAATCGCACCATCCGCGTCAATCGGCACATCGTTCTTCACCTTACCCACGCTGCGGAAGTTCTTGCCATCGTCGCTGACGAAATACTCCACCTCAGTAGGCATCCAGATCCAAGAGTAGACCTCCTGCAAGAAGCTGCCTGCCAAGCGGTTGATTCGCTTGGGTTGACCCAAGTCGACGGTGGCGATAAGGTCGACACCATAATAGCCTTGCCATGAGCCTGTGCGGAAGTTCTCGCCACCACGCAGGTGGTCAATCAAGGCCTTGAGGCCGCCAGCGGAATATTGCTCGTTGTACATATTCACGAGTTTCACGCTGCGGTTGGCGTCAATCAAGTAATACTGTGCGTCTATGGGCTGGCTCCAACGGCCGTCCTGCAAGGCAGCGGCACGTATTGTGGCATTCTCCTTCAGGCAAAGTGGCTGTTCAAATACTTGACCGTTCTCTCGCGGGTCGCTGCCGTCCATGGTATAGTAAATCTTCACACCTTCCACAGGATGACTCATGCTAACCATAAGGCTGTCGAAGAAAGTGTCGGAATCCGTGTTGATGGTCGGGACAATGACGATGTTATCGCCATTTGTGCGCACCACAGGACAATTCTCAGGTTGTGTTGCCCATGTGGAGTTAGATTGGTTGGTCATGGTGAACTCCAATGTGCCGCCATTAAACACCTCCTCAAAGGTGATGTAGCTACGCTCCAAAGGCTTACCGTTCAGTTTCACCGACTCCACATAGCAGTTCTTGTCGCTCAGGTTCTTGGCGATGACCTCAAACTGCTTGCCGTTTTCGAAGGTCAGCCTCATGTTCTGGAAGCGCGGCAGGCCTAGTACATAGTAACCCGATGCAGGTGTGGCGGGATAGAAGCCCAAGGACGAGAGCACACCCCAGGCCGACATCTGACCGCAGTCCTCGTTACCGGCATAGCCATCGCGACGGTCGGTGTAGAAGTCATCCAACACCTTTTTCACATAGTATTGCGTCTTGGCGGGCTTGCCGACGAAGTTGTACATATACACGGTGTTGTGGCTCGGCTCATTGCCGTGGGCATACTGCCCGATGAGGCCCGTGATGTCGGGCTGCTCACGACCCGTCAAGTTAGAGGGGGCGTTAAACAGCGCATCAAGTTTGATTTCATAGTCATCCCAGCCGCCCATGAGATCGATGTGACCATTCACATCCTGGGGCACGAAGAAACCATATTGATACGAATTGGCTTCCGTCAGTGTGAAATTAACCTGTGCGGGGTCGAAAGGACGCATCCAGCCACCATTGCGGCGACCTTGGAAGAACTGGTTCTCAGGGTTGAAGATGTTCTTGTAGCTTTGTGCACGGGCATAGAACTCCTTGGCGATATCAGTTTTACCCATGGCCTCGGCCATGCGAGCTACACACCAGTCGTCGTAGGCATATTCCAAAGTCTTGGAAGTGGCCTCTCCTTCGACTTCGATCGGGATGTAGCCGTATTTCATGTAGGCACCCATGCCGCGGAAATCGGCCTTCGAACTTGCCACCATGGCTTCCAGAGCCTTCTCGGTGTCGAAGTCACGGATGCCAGCAAAGTAGGCGTCGGCGATGACAGGGATGGCGTGGTTACCAATCATGCAGTAGGTCTCGTTGGCGGCCAGTTCCCAGATGGGCAACATGTGATGCGGATTGGTTTCGTATTTATTAATAAAGGTGTTGATGAAATCCAAAGTGCGCTCGCGCTGCATCAAGCTGAAGAGCGGGTGCAGGCTGCGGAAGGTATCCCACAGTGAGAAGACCGTATAGACGGGACGTTCCGACTTGTAGACCTGCAGGTCGTGGGCACGATAGCGGCCATCGGCATCACTATAAAGGTTGGGCGCGACCATGGTATGATACAAAGCCGTATAGAATACCGTCTTGTTCGATTCATTGGGGTCGCTCACCTCATACCGTTTCAGTTCCTTGTTCCATTTGTCGTAGGCTTTTTGTTTCAAAGCATCAAAGTCAAAGTCATTTTCAGCGAGTTCGGCTTTCAGGTTGTTCTTCGCGCCTTCCACATCAACCGCCGAAATGGCGATGCGCATGACGACAGGCTGGCCGTCCTCCATGTCAAAGTCGAAATATGCCTTCACACGGTCGCCTTGCGCCCTGGGTTCTTCCCCTAAACGAACACCGTTTTCAAACATGCTGCAACTCATCATCGGCTTCGAGAACTCAGCATAGAAATAGAGATACTGCTCGTTAGCCCAGTCGCGGGTGCGACGGAAACCACTGATGGCGTTCTCGTTCTCTACTTGCAGCCACGACTCATACACGAATTCGTCGTTCACGCCCTCCACCATATCAAGGAACAGATGGGCTTCGACACCTTGCGGGAAGGTGCAGCGCATCATGCCGACGCGGTCGCCTGTGGTCAGTTCCACCTTAGTATTATAGTCGTCCAAAAGCACGGCATAATAGCCCGCTTGAGCGTCTTCATTCTCGTGTTGGAAAGCTGAGCGGTAACCCGAGGCGGTGTTTTCCTCTTCGCCTTTGTCAAGTTTCACCTCACCCACGATGGGCATGAAGCGGAAATCGCCGTAGTCGGAGCAGCCCGTGCCGCTGAGGTGGGTGGTGCTGAAACCGAGGATGGTGTTGTCGGAGGTGTGGTAGCCCGAGCAGCCATCCCAGTCGTTCATGCGGGTGTCGGGGCTGAACTGCACCATACCAAAGGGCACCGTGGCGCCTGGGAAAGTGTGGCCATGGCCGCCCGTGCCAATAAACGGGTCGACGTAGTTGGCAGGGTCTGTTACATAATTAACTTCAGGTTGCTTATTGCAGGCAGCAAGTGCCAAAAAGAGCAAAGGAAGAATCAGTTTTTTCATAGGACATAGTTTTTGAGGGTGTAAAGATATAGCTTTTATCAATTCAAATAGACAAAAAAAGCAATATTTTGAGATTCCCTACGGGAATGGAGCAATTTCCAACCGTCTCCAGCGGCGGTTTGTGACGTTTCCGACTCGTAAGCGTTATTTGCCGCCGCGGGGTACAAAACAATCAGTTCTCCATTCCCGAAGGGAATCTCAACCTTTTTCTCGGCACAAATTTTGTCCCAATCCCCAAATTATATAAAAAATTGCCACTTTTTGGCCTGTATTATTTAAAATGCTTATATTTGCAGCCCAAATAGCGAACATTAATTCATTATCATTAACTTTAAAACAAAACACCATGAAGAAAGTTTTATTCATGACACTCGCAATGGCCGTCGCCATGACTGGCTTTGCACAGAGAGCTGTCGTCGATAACGCTGCCAAAAACGCCAGTGTGACGACACAAAAACGCAGCGAACTCCGCCAGATTGACGGTTCTGCTACCCAAGGCATTCAATTCAGCATGCCTCAAAACATGGTCAATGCCAACAGAAGCCTCGACGACTTCGATGAGTATGAGGCCATGGTTACCAACTACGACCTGCAGACGAACAGCGCCCTCGGCAACCGTATTGCCACATGGCCCAATGGCTGCGCCTCCTTCGTGGCCACTTGGGACCACTCTGGCAACACCAGCTTCCCGGATCGTGGTACTGGCTACAACCACTACTGCCCTGAGACCGGCATGGGTGAAGCACCCGAAGAGCGTCAAGAAAACGTGAAGTCAGGCTGGCCGAGCATCGCTGCCTGCGGTGAAGGTGAACTCCTCGCCTCACATGCCACTGGCGTCAACCTGTACTATCGTCCCATGAGAGGTGAAGGCGACTGGGAACTCGTCTACAACTGGGGTGCTGACTACGGCAGCCCCACCTGGCCAAGAGTGGTCTGCAGCGGACCCAACGACATGTATGCCCACCTTGTGATGTGCAAGCAAATCAGCATGCCCGATGGTTCCTTGGACAACCACGTTTACTATGTCCGTCTGACCCGTCAAGACAGAGGTTGGGATGTCTCTGAACTGATTGACTTCCCCGGCATTGACAACGATGCTGAAGGCGATTACCGCAACCAACTGAGCGCTGACGACTACGTGATGGCCGCCAATGGCGACAACGTGGCTGTGATGTTCGGTGCTTACACCACTGAAGTGTTCTACATGATCTCGCACGACAACGGTGAGACCTGGGAGCGCCAAATCATTGCCCCTTATGCCATCGCTGGTGAAGACGGCGAACCCGTCCACGCTATCAACTTCGACGACTATCCGGAAGGCATGACCGACTCCATCGTCACCTCCGACAATTCGCACAGCATTACTATTGACGACAATGGCACAGTCCATGCCACATTCGCCCTTCTTCGTTGGAGAGTTTCCGATGCCGACCACTACACCTCATGGCCTGGCTATAGTTTTGGCATTGTTTACTGGAACTCTGACTACGTGAACGAACAAGGTGGCCACGAAATCCTGCCTTATGGCCGCTGGAGCCAAGACTCACAATTCCCCGCCTACTATGCTGAAAGAGGCTTTGCCTACACCCTAATCAACGAACGTATCGATGCTATGGCAGAAGTTGACGGCCGTCAACACCTCAATTACTTTGGTGTGGTGGACGAGGACATGGACGGAACCTATAACATCGACTGGAGTACAAACATCAACAACAGTGATTGGAGCTACCGCAGCATCGGCACTTCGACCATGCCCAGCATCTCTGTCGACAACCTCGGTGATGTGGCCATCATCTTCAGCACCTTGTCAGAAAGCAGAGTGAACTCCACCACCAGCTGTAACTTCAGAAGCGCTTATGTCACCCTCAAGGACGTTGACGGCACTTGGTATACTGACGAATATGGCATCAACCTGGCCGAAGACTTCATGCACGAATTGGATGAGCAATATCCTTGCGTCGCTGCCACCAATGGCTACAACGGCCAATTCTGGGTCATGTACTCAGCTGACGAGAACCAAGGCCTCTACCTCGACATCAGCGACTCCCACCCGAACAGCAACATGGGTGTTCTCACCGAGAATTACCAGTATGCTTGCTTGATCAGACCCGAAGGCTTGGGCATCAATGAGAACGAAGCCATCAACCCTGTGACCACCGCCCGCGTGTATCCCAACCCCGCCACCGACATGCTGAACATCGAAGTGAACGCCTCACAGGCTTCCGAGATGAGCATCAACGTGTATAACATCATGGGCCAGAATGTGATGAGCCAGAATGTGAACATCACTACGGGTATGAACCTCAGACCCATCAACGTCAGCGAGCTCAACAGCGGCATCTATTTCGTGACCGTTAAGGCCAATGGCTTTGAGAACACCATGAAGTTCATCGTGAAGTAAGCATTGGATTACATCATATGACAAAAAAAAGGAGGCGATTGCCTCCTTTTTTTTGTCAAAACCACTTGCGTATAAAGAAAAATCACTATCTTTGCATCCAAATACTTAAAAAGAGAACACAATCTTTCAACCTAAATTATTAATCAAATTCATTCAAAATGAAAAAGTTATTTACTTTAGTACTAGTCTTGTTGGTGGCCACTGCCGGCTACTCGCAAGTGAGAAAAACGTCTATTAACGACGCCATGAAGAACAACGCCACCAGTTTTTCCACCAAAGGTCTGGAAAGTAGTGCGTTAGAGAATGTCCTGAGTGAGCCTAACATGACCCGCAGCGAAGGCGAACTCGACCATTCCACATACGACTGGCAAACCAACCACGGTTATATCAATAGAACAGTGGTTTGGCCTGATGGCAAGATTAATTTTGCCTACACCATTGCTACCAATTCTAATTTCACCGATCGTGGTACGGGCATCGGCACTTACGACTTTGAAAACGACGAATGGATTCCGCTCGGTGGCCGCATCGAAACCGAAAAGACCGGTTTCGGCTCCATCGCCCGCTACAAGAACAATGGCCTTGTTGTTGCCGCCCACACCGCCACTAATCTTGGCATTTACATCGTGGAAGACAAGGATAACATGACACCCAACAGTGTTCCAAATGCAATTTATGTCGGCAGCGACGTTTGGTCTCACCCGTGTGTCGTCACTTCAGGTCCCGATCACAACATCATCCATATGGTTGGTGCCAAGTTTGATGACGGCGAAGATGAATACGGCATGACACATGGTATCAGATATTGGCGTTCATCCGACGGCTTGACCTGGGACAAAGAAGCTGTTGTACTCCCCTTCCTTACCGCTGAATACGGCAATGAACATGGCACCAATAGCTATTATTGGATGGAGACCACCGAGGACAACATGATTGGCCTCGTCATCAACACTGGTAACACCGACGGTATGGTGCTCTACAGCTACGACGATGGTGAAACCTGGGAAAGAAAAGTCTACTTCCACGACCCAGCTCCGGGTGTCCTTTTAGACAATTCCTTCTGCTATCCTCGTTGGACTTCCGCCTTGTGGAATGGAAACAAGGAACTGATGTTGGCCTATGAATACAACTATAGCGACCACCAAGGTCACTACGGCCCGTCATACGGTGGTGTCGCTTTCTGGAGCGAATACATGCCTTACTACGGCGATGAGAATGCAGACTACTTGCATAATGGTTTTGACCCCAACAATCCGATGCCGCCCGTCCACGGACAGCCCTTCATTATGGACAGTGCCTATATTAACCAAGACATTGAGCTTTCCAATTGGTACTGGAGCAACTCGAATCACGAAATGTGGCCCGAGTATTTCGGATACCTGACCACATTGACTGACGATGGTGAGTGGGAAGATCCCTTCACTGCAACAGAGTGGAATATCGAGGACGTTAACGGACTTAGTGACTACCACGGCGCATACAACTGCGGCAATACCGCCTTCCCTGTACTTTGCAAAGTGAACAACAGCGACTATGATCTGGTCTGCGTTTGGAGTTCTTTGGATGAAAACAACAGGGATAACAATAACAAATACTATTTCAAACTCTTCGCGGCATTCTCAGGTGACGGTGGTTTGACATGGACTAACATGAAGCACCTCACCACTGACTTTATGTATTCGTTATCAGAATGCGTTTATCCGCAAGCCGCTGTGATTGGCACAACCCTCGTGATTGCTGCTCAGCTTGACCAAGAAGCTGGTACATTCGTTCAAAGTGATGAGCAAACTGCTGATGACAACTACTACCAAGGCTTCACCTTTGAACTGAACGACCTCTTCCCGAATGCTGGTGTCGGTGTTCCGGAAGTGAGCCACAACACGCACATGAACCTCTATCCCAATCCTGCCGTTGACCAACTCAACGTCATCCTCAGCCAGGATGCTGACATCGTGATCTACAACATCATGGGTCAGAACGTGATGAATGTTGAAGGCCGTGCTGGTGCCAACAGCATCAACATCAGCAACCTCAACGCCGGTGTCTACTTCATCAGCGCTGGTAGCGACACTCAGAAGTTCATTGTGAAGTAAGCATTTCATCATGAACAATCAAAAAAGGAGGCCTTCGGGTCTCCTTTTTTGATTTCATGGAGATTCCCTTCGGGAATGGCAAGCAAATCATTATGTATCCCGCGGCGGCTTGTAACGTTTACGTTTCGTAAGCTCTATCTGCCGCCGCTGGTAACAGAAACAGGACCTCCATTCCCGAAGGGAATCTCACAATGCTGTATTAATGTTTATTGTTCTCTACGACGATTGACTATGTCAGTGGCAAGGAAGACCGCCTTGCGGTAGGAGTCGGGGGCAGCCTTGTTCTGGTTGGCGATGTCGTAGGCTGGCCCGTGCAAGGGCGCCGTGCACACCACAGGCAAGCCCGCCCAATAGCAAGCATAACCTTCCAACGCTAGGAACTTCAGCGGGAACACACCCTGTTCGTAATGCAAGGCCAACACCGCGTCGTATTTCTTCCACCAGCCCGTGACAAAGAGCTGCGAAGCCGAGAAAGGCCCAAAAGCATAGAGGCCTTTATGCTGTGCATCGCTCACCGCCTTCACCACCTTCTCGTCATCCCCGATGGGAAGCGAGCCCGAATGCGGGTTCACACCCATGACGGCAATCTTTGGCGAATCGATGCCAAAATCTTTCTTCAAGGCATCCGACAATGTGGTAAGTTTGGCGACCAAATAACGGATATCAATCTGCTCAAGCGCGGTGCTTAGCGGTACGTCACCTGTAGCCAAGCCGATGCGCATCTGACCGCTCACCAAGACCTGCAAAGGTTCGGCTTCCTTATGGAACGAAAGCAGGAAATCGCGGTTACTCTTGGCCACAACTGGATTGTCGGGAGCCATCACCAAGGCATCGATAAAGCCGTTCTGGAGGTCTTCGGTGCCTTTCTTCATCGACAGCACTGACATCTCGGCTGAAATACTAGAGGGCACGCCTGGCTCAATCTTCAACTCGTTCTCCACGATGTTGATGATGTTGAACTTTTTGTCAAAGGCCTGTCGAGCATCGCGTGTTAACGAATAGTTGGGGCTGTCCATGCCGAAATTCTTCTTGTAATAGGAAAAAGCTTTCGATTGACCATACAAGACAGGCGTGAGCGTTTCAAACATTCGGGCATCGGAAAACGCTTTCAGAATGATTTCGTATGCAATGCCGTTGAAGTCGCCCTGACTAAGGCCGATACGGGGAAGTTGAGGGTTGGTAGCGTTGTCTTGCATAGGCTGGAAGTTTACTAAGCTGAATTTCAACACGAAATCAGACCTCAAAAGTAGACAATAAAATCAACAAATCAAAAAAAAGTGCTATTTTTTACGAAAATAGTAGCTTTTTGAAGTCTTTAAGGATGATTTCGGTCGCTCCAACCTGCGAATTGAGGTAGTTTCTGCAGGTTTCTGAAGCTTTCTTGTAAAACTCATCGTCGGTCATCAACCGCTTGAAAACAGCCTCCAATTCCTCTGCGTCATTGACAGAAAACGCCCCTTGCAAGGCCACCAAATCGACCGCTTCCTTGAAGCTTTCGTATTTCGGGCCAAACACCACCGGACAACCAAATGTGACCGGTTCCTGGATGTTGTGGATATTGACACCAAATCCGCCCCCGATATAAACGAACCGTGCATACTGATAGAGCTGCGACAAGATACCAATCGTGTTGATGATTAATATCCTCGACGGCTGCTCCAGATCAAGTTCGGTGTAGCATTGGCTTTCGGGAAACATTGCCTTGATTTGGGTCACATGCGACTCGGAGATATCGTGCGGGGCGATGATGAGGCAATAGTCGTCGGGCAATTGGGGCAGGAATTGGTCCAACAGCTTTTCGTCGGGAGGCCAGGTGCTGCCCGCGATGATACACTGCCGACCATGGATGAACCGTTCGATGTCGGGGAAAGGCTTGGCTTGTCGCGCAATGGCCGCCACGCGGTCGAAGCGGGTATCGCCACACACGGTGACATTATCCAGACCGTTGGACTTGAGCAACTCCGCCGTGGCCTCATCCTGCACGAAGAAATGCGTCACGTTGTGAAGTTGCTTGAGGAACCAGTCGCCATACCAGCGGAAGAAATAGGAATCGGGCTTCAGGATGAGAGAGATGTAAAACAAAGGGATGCCTGCTTCTTTCAAAGCCCGCATATAGTTGAACCAAAACTCATATTTGATGAAGAAAGCAGCCACAAAATGGCGACTTCCCACCCATTGTGCGGCATGGTGCGGCGTATCGGTGGGCAAATAAACGACCTCTTCGGCTACAGGGTAGTCTTTGCGGACTTCATAACCCGAGGGCGAGAAAAACGACAGCAGGATTTTATATTGCGGAAACTCCTTTTTTATCGCTTCGATGACAGGACGCCCCTGTTCGAACTCGCCAAGCGAAGCAGCATGGAACCAGACCCAATCATACACTGGCCCTTCGGTAGGCTTAGTGTCCTTTTTACGGTGGAAAAGCCCTTTCAGCTTGTCAATTGGCTTTTTTTCCCGTCGCCCTTCTACCCACTGCTTGGCTTTGGCATTGCCCAACAAAGCAGCCACCCTCACACCGAGGGAATATAGAATGACACCTATGGTAAACAGAATCAGCACCTATTAATTATAATAGTAATCTTGGGGTTGACGTTCGTAAGTCGGAATGTTCCACGTGACGCGGATGCCGTAATAGAGGTCGTTGAAACGCTTGTTGGGGTCATTATAACCAACGGGCTCCAGCACCCCCGTCTCGGGATTGGTGAACACACGGAAATCGTAATCGCGCAGGTTACGGGTGCGGGCATATGTCACCTCAAAGGAGATAGAGACATTGAGCAAACGGGTGTCGTTAAGCAGGAGATAGCCCCCTTCCAAATGCACCGCCGGACCACCGCGCATACGATCGTAGCCATATTGATAGTCTCCGTCAACCTGAAAAGGCGTATTGAGCATGGCCTGTGGATAAGCTATGCGGATACGGTTGCGCAGATAACCCAAACCCGCCTGCACAAAGAAGCCACTATTGGGATTAGGACCGAATGGAATCAACTTACCCGCTTCCGCTTGAAAATGGAAGCCACGCTGGTTGATTTCGAAAGTCGCGTAGCTGCCGGCACCGCCTATGATTTCACCTGTTTCAGTGGTAATGCCTTCGCCAAAGATTTCCATGCGGTCGATATTGAATCTATTGCCAAAAATGAAATTGCCAATAGCGGAAAATAGCCAGTTCGATTCGGTCTTGTAAACAAAACCGCCGCCCACATTGTTGCTCACGCCATAAACGTCTTTGGTATCCAATCCAGGGAAATGAAAAGCGTAGGTCGCCTGAAACATGGCCACTGGGATAGGCTCTTTCATGATGTCGTTAGTCGACTGGGCTGAGAGATGTAGCGAGGCACCTAACAAAACGAACAAAGAAATAAAGAATCTACGCATAAAATTTGATTTTTGATACAAACGAAAAAGTGTTTGGTTTTATTGTTTGGCTCCCACCGTGGCGGGAGCCAAACAAGCATTTACATTTTAATCACTTTTCGGATCAGCACCTCCTCGCCCTTATGGATGCGGAGTGTGTAGATACCGTTTTCGAGGCCTTCAAACTGATAAGCATCGCTCTTCACTTTGATGCGATCCACCAACTTACCTTCAGCGGAATAGACCTCAATCATCGTCATGCCAGCGCATTCGATGGTCACCTTGTCAGTAGTTGGGTTGGGGAAGATATTGACTTTGCCGTCGTTCTCGTCCACACCCGCGAAATAGTTGGCGCAAACTTCCTCCGACTTGTCGGAAACACCTTTCTCGAAGACCGAAGCCACAGCGTAGCAGTGCTGCGCGTTAAAGGCCATATCAGTGTCGTTGTAGCTCGTTCCTGTGAGGTTCTCAGCAATCAACTCACCATCACGATAGAGATTATAGGCAATGGCGTCATCCACAGCATTCCAAGCCGTGGCCATCACGCCCTCACGCACGTCGGTGAAGTGGATTTCGGGAGCGGTGTTCGTAACTGTTACCCAATAGGTAGCCGACATAGCCATGCAATCCTCATACACAGGCGTCACCTCGATTTGGAGGCCATCTTCCACAGTGGCAGTGTAGGCATTGGTCTCAACCGTAACCCACTCAAAGCCATCGATTCGGAGATGATACGTTTCAGCATCACCGTTCCATGTCACTGTAACTTCGTTACCATTGAAGGAATAGTCGAAGCTATCCACGGCAGCACAAACAGTCTTTGTCATGCAAACGGGTTCAGAATCGCAGCCATAGACGGAATGTGCTGTCACACAGAGGGTATTCTCGCCCACAATCGGGTCGAATGAGAAGCCAGTAGCACCTCCCTCAGGCGTTTTCTGTATGGTGTTGCCATTGTAGGTAATTTCGTAATACTCCACATCGGGGACATCGCTCCAAACGAAATGCAAACCGCTGTAGTCCATAGCTACAAACGACAGGTCATCAACAGGTTTGCAATAGCATACTTCTATTTCGGCATCAATTGTATAGCAAGATTCCGTTACAGGCGTCACCTCGACCGATGTCAGACCCTCTTCGGCCTCAAAGACATATTGCGTTGCTGCAACGGGAGGACCCACCTGGCCATCAACGACCACCTCATATTGTTCTATGCCCTCAATGGCATCCCAAGTCACGGTAGCGACATTGCCCTCCAAGGTATATGACAAGTTCTCCACCGCATCAAGGATGCAAATATGCATGAAAGCGTCTTTATCGCATTCTTCAAAAACAGCCTTCACGTTGATGTCATGTTCGCCTGTAGGAATGGTGAACGAGTAAGTCGTTCCGTTTGTCGCAACCAACAACTCCTCATCCATGTAAACTTGATATTCAAGCAATCCAGTTGTGTTTTGGGGTGCCTCCCAGTAGAGGGTGCACTGAAGGTCGCTGGTCATCGTGTGGGTCAAATTCTGCACAGGGCTACACATCGACACATCCACCTCGACGCAGACATATTCGCTTTGGCATCCGTCGTAAGCGGCATAAACACAGTAATTGTAAAGGCCTTCTTCAACATCAAGATCGGTATAGGTCAACTCTTCAACCAAATCAAGGAGTTTGGTTTCACGGTAAACCTCGTACCATGCCGGTGTGCCATTTTGCGGAGCCTCCCATGAAAGAACGACATCATGATCTTCAAGTTCATAGGTCAAGCCTTGGATTGGTTCGCAGAAGCCAGACACACTGCTACCCACCGTGCAGTTGATGTCGAAAAGCTTGTTGCCGCTGAAACCGCCTTGGTTCTCAAAAATGACCGTGCCATCCTCGTAAGTAACCTCAAAGCTACATTGTGAAGCACCTTGTCCATTGTGCCAACGAAGCATGATTCTGGAACCTGAAGTCAGATAACGAGTAAACGTTGCCGAACTACCCTCTTCGATGGTCAACTGCTCCGAAGGCAAACCATCGGAATAGATTACGGTGAGATAATTATCCTGCCAGCCATTGCCGTTAGCATCGTGCAAGGAAAAGATGACATTGCAAGTGTTCTGATAATTGAAAGTCAATTCCGTATGCTTTCCATTGAAATCCACAAGGTCGAGATTGAAAGGAATAACGAAGTCATCAGGTGCATCGGCATCAAGCGTGATATTGAAATCAGCATAACCCATCAGATTGGCACCAATCGTGCTGAAGCTTCCTTGAGTTTCATTTATAGTAACAAATTCATAATCAGAAGACAATACGCCCGTCACCATTTCGGCCAATTGATTGCCCGTATTGTCGACAAAGATGCGCAAGTCTGCCGTCTCGCCTGGGTTGAGGAGAACATCACCATTGTCGTCGTTGAGCACGGCTGTGGTACCATATTCCAATTGATCATCATGAACTGTAACTACCAATCCATAAGTTCCCGTCCGTTCACCATCGACATATACCTCCAAATTGAAACGGATATCCTGTTTGGCCACCACATCGTTGCTGACCGTGAAAGCGAAAGCATCTTCCACCATCAGGGCTTCGTTAGGAGCGAAGTCGGGGCATGAAGCCGTGTTTTGCGTGATGGTAACGTTTTGATCCGTAGTGGTCAATACGATAGAGACATTACTTACTGGATCCGAACTTATATTCAACATAACGACACTCATCGTAACGGATTCGCCAGGATTCAAGGCGGAGTTATTGTTACCGTTGGTGTCGTGGATTTGATAAAAGGAATTATACTGGATAGCACCCACCTGAATGGCTTCCACAGCAGCCAACACATTCACACGACCAAAACCGTACGTATTGCTCTTGCCCGTAGCCAACGGGACTGCTGTTTCTTCAAGGATGCGGCAAACATCTGATGGTGTAAGGTTAATGTCCTTGCTCAGCATCAAAGCCATGCAACCCGCCACGCAAGGTGTGGCCATCGAGGTGCCGCTCATATAAGTATATCCCGTGTTACTTTCATAGTTCAACGACTTGATGTCGACGCCAGGAGCGCACACATCGGGACGGATGAGGCCAATGCCAGGTTGGTAAGGATAGTCGCCAAACTCGGTATTCTGCCAAGTGACAGGTCCACGAGAGCTGAAATATGCAGCATTGTCGTTGTAGTCGACAGCACCCACGCATACCGAACAAGTCAAGTCGCCAGGATTCTCACCCTGCACCTCGTCCATATAAGGCGGAGGACAACTGCCAGGCACACGTACATTATTCGGGATAGGATACATATATTGAGTGTTGCCTTCGTTACCCGCAGCGATGGCAGCCACGATGCCTGCATCCAAGGCAGCCTCGCAGGTATGGCGTAATAGTGTACGGTCAGGGATACTTGAAAGAGGCAAGCCGAGCGACATACTGAACATGTCGCAGCCATGCTCCACAGCCCATTGGATGCCTTCACTGATGTTTTGTGCGCCACCGTTACCAGTCTCATCCAAGCATTTGACGCACATCAGCGTAGCCTCAGGAGCCATACCTGTTTGCGAACCAGCTGTACCATCGCCCAACACCGTACCCGAGCAATGCGAACCATGTCCGTGGTCATCCATAGGGTCGTTGTCGTGATTCTTCACGTCGTAACCGTGATGTGGAAACTCCGATCCACCATCCCAAAGATGGTCAGCCACATCAACATGGTTGTAGTTGACACCCGTATCGATAACAGCCACCACAACACCTTGCCCCATATAGCCTTGCTCCCACACCTGGTTGGCACCCACTTTGATGACATTCTGTGTGATTTCGCGCGTGGCCGTTGCTGGACGAGGTGCATCGTCCTCGGGAATCCAGTTATACTCCTTGGCAAAACCTATGATTTCGATGTCATTGCGACGGGCGATATCTTGAATGGCCGCCTTCGTAGCATCAAAATATAAAGCATTCGCCATCCACAAAACGGTAGGCTCAGTGACCATGCCATTGCGTTCCATTTCGGCCAGTGTGTGGCGCAAGTCATACTGCGAAGCAGCAGAAAAGTCCTTCAACTCGTTTACCACAAACTCGCGGCGTTCGGCACGGGTAGTAAAATAGTTGGCCCGACGGTTGAGTTGTGTCCGGTCGTATCTTGATTTCATGATGACAACGACCTTCATCTGTTCGTCATCATTGCGACGGTTCATCTCCTCACTCAGTAATGGGTCGATGATAGCTTGGGCGAAGCCACTCACACAGAGCAGCACTGCCAGCAAAAGAAATACAAGTTTTTTCATAGGATTAAAAAATTGATTTTAAAGGTGCAAAGTTAGAAATGTTTTGCGTTTATTGTATCTTTGCAGCCCAATTTTTACCCCATGTTGGAAAACAAATACACTGAATCCGTCCTCCCGAATGGCATTCGGCTGATACATAAGCAAAAAAAAGGCGAAATCGCCCATTTGGTGCTGATGGTGGAGACTGGAACAAGAGATGAGTTGGCCCACGAGAACGGCCTCGCTCATTTCGTGGAACATACTATCTTCAAAGGCACGCAAAACCGCAAAGCATACCACATCTTGAGTTGCTTGGATAATGTGGGCGGCGACCTCAATGCCTTCACCACCAAGGAAGAGACCTGCATTCAGGCCACATTCCTGAAACAGCATTACAAGCGTAGCCTCGACCTCTTCGCCGACATCGCCTTCCACTCCACTTTCCCGGAAAACGAACTGGCCAAAGAAAAGGAAGTCATCTTGGACGAAATCAATTCCTATCTGGATTCACCGTCTGACGAAATCTATGATTTGTTCGAGGAGATGGTCTTCAAAGGGCATCCTTTGGCACGCAACATATTAGGTACCACCGAATTGGTGAAGGGCTTCCATCGTCAGCACATCCTTGACTTCATGGCGCACAACTACAGCACCGACCAGATGATCCTGGCCTCCATCGGTGACATCAGTTTCAAGGAGTTCGAGAAACTGGCCATGACCTATTTCGGCAGTCAACCAGCACACATTATTATTAAGAAGCGCGAGATTTTCACAGGCTACAAGCCCGAAAACCGCACCGAGTCCCGCAACAACCACCTCAGCCACTGCATCCTCGGAGGCCTTGCCCCTGAATTCAGCAGCCCACTGCGGATGCCCATCGTGATGCTCAACAATGTGTTGGGCGGTCCAGCCATGAGCTCGCGCCTTGGCCTCAACATTCGCGAAAAATACGGCTTCGCCTACAGCATCGAATCGCAATACACCGCCTATTCCGATGTCGGTCTCATCAACGTCTACATGGGTGTCGACCCCGACTCGTTGGAACGCTCCATTGAATTGGTGCACAAGGAATTGGAAAAACTTTGCACCCAGAAATTAGGCACCCTGCAATTGCATCATGCCAAGCAGCAACTCATCGGTCAGGTTGCTTTGAGCTACGAAAGCGGAATGAACGAGTTGCTAAGCGCGACCCGTTCGCTCATCATGGGTGAAGAAATCGAATATATGGAAGATATTATCCAAAAGGTAGAGGCCGTCAGCGCAAACGATATCTTGACAGTGGCCAATCAAGTCTTTGACGAGCAGCAACTGAGCCAAATCATTTTTGAAGGGAACTAAAACCGACACAAGCAGTCCAGACAAATTGTCAATAATAAGACATAATAAATCAACTTTAAACGGAAATATATTGTTTAAAGCGGAATATTTTCGTTTAAAATTCAAATTCCTAAAAATGTAGCATTTTTTTCTTGCTGAAATACAGGGACATATCCCCTATGATGAAAAATAGTTGAAAAAAACGCTTGACAAAATTTTATCAAGTTGTATATTTGCAGCATGAAATAACCGTAATACTACTTTAAGCGGACAATTTTGGATTAAAAGTTTACACAACTTGAGGCTTAGGCCAACAAATTGACAACATGAAACAAAACAGACAGTAAGTGCTTTTTTTCATAATGATTTAGGTTTAGTTGATTTGATTTGATAGAGGCGGTGCTGCACCGCCTCTATTTTTGTCAACCTAAATCAGTTCGTCTTGAACTTGTACTGCACCTCTTTCAATTCGGCGTTGGCCTTGGTAATCTTATTCTTCAGATTCTCTTTGTAATTCGCTACTTTGGCAGCCATTTGTGCATCGCCCAAAGCCAGCATCTCAGCGGCAAGGATGGCGGCATTGAGGGCACCGTTCACACCTACCGTGGCCACAGGAATCCCAGGAGGCATCTGGATGATGGACAGCATGGCATCAAGGCCATCAAGCATACCCTTCACGGGCACGCCGATGACGGGCAAAGTGGTATTGGCGGCAATCACACCCGGCAAGGCGGCGGCCATACCCGCAGCGGCAATGATAACTTTTATACCGCGACCTTGGGCCTCGCGGGCGAAGGTCTCGACCTCTTGCGGTGTGCGGTGCGCGCTGAGGGCGTTCATCTCAAACGGAATCTCCATCTCATCGAAGAACTGCGCGGCTTTTTCTAATACAGGAAGGTCGGAGGTGCTTCCCATGATAATGCTAACTATCGGCTTCATTTTGCAGAAATTTTAGGCAAAGATAGATTTTTTTCGACTATGGTCATACCAATAACTTCAATTTGTATATTTGTAACGCCTTACCCACACAGGCGAGAACACTTCAATCCTTTGAAAATGAAAACAGTAAAAGTTTTAGACAAGGAATTTGGGCTGTATATCCCCCAAGCAAAAATCGAAGCCAGCATCCAAACTGTGGCCGATCAAATCAACAAGGACTTAGAAGGTATGAACCCCTTGTTCCTCGTGGTGCTTAACGGCGCCTTCATGTTCGCCTCCGAGCTGTTCAAGCGGCTGACGATTCCGTGCGAAATCAGTTTTGTCAAGCTGTCATCATACGCTGGCACGGAGACTACCAACGTCGTCCGTGAGCTCATTGGCCTGGACCATCCCTTGAACGGCCGTCATGTGGTCATCGTGGAAGACATCGTCGACACGGGCCACACCTTGCGCTACACCACCCAGAAGCTCCGTGACTTGAAAGCCGCCGACGTGCGTATCGCCACGCTGTTCTTCAAACCTGACAACTTCCAATACACCTATCCCATCGACTACAAAGGCATGGACATCGGCAACGAATTCATCGTAGGCTATGGATTGGATTATGACCAGCAAGGACGCAATTTACCGGATATATATAAGATAATAGAAAACTGACAATAGATTCCCCTTCGGGGAATGGAGATAAGTCATAAGTTTACAAGCGGCGGTTGTAGGTGCTACAAATTGGCAACGGGCTTATGCCGCCGCAGGTTACAAAACAAACACTCCTCCATTCCCGCAAGGGAAACTCAAACATGAATCTTAAAACAACAACAATATGCTTAACATCATATTATTTGGCCCTCCCGGGGCAGGCAAGGGAACGCAGTCGCAGTTCCTGCGCGAGAAATACAACCTGACCTATATCTCCACCGGTGAAATCCTGCGCGAGGAAATCGCCGCCGAGAGTGAATTGGGTCTGCAAGTGAAGGAAATCATCAGCCAAGGCAACCTCGTTTCCGACGAAATCGTGGCCAAAATCATTGAGAAGAAACTCTCCGAGAATATGGACTCGGCCGGTTTCCTCTTTGACGGCTATCCGCGCACGGTGCGCCAAGCCGAGATTTTGGACGAGATGATGGAGAAATTCGGCATGTCGCTGACAGGCGTGTTAAGCCTTGAAGTGCCCGAGGAACTCCTCATCGAGCGCATGTTGGAACGTGGCAAGACCAGTGGTCGCGCCGACGACAATCTCGACTCCATCAAGCACCGCTTTGTGGAATATGAGGCCAAGACGCGCCCCGTGCTCGACTTCTATGAAGCAAAGGACAACCTGCACGCGGTGAACGGTGTGGGCGAGATTCCACAAATCTTCGAGAACCTCTGCACCGTCATTGACGCTTTGTAATCTATCACAAAACCAACAAAACTAGCAAAACCGTTTTAGTTCGTAGGGAAGCACGCCAACCGGCGGCTTCCCGGCGGCGACACGGTTGTGGAAGCCGCCCACATTAAAGGGCTGTTTTGAGAGTTTTGCAAGTTTTGTGAGAAAAAACTAATGGTCCCAGCGAACGTCTCGCTTCAGGGCTGTTGGCGGGTTGCCACCGACGACCTGATGCTCGCCCGCGAAGGAGGAAGTAATTAGTGTGCCTGCCGCCACGACTGTGTTATCGGGCACCTCGGCACCTTTCAGCAGCACGCATTTACACCCTATCCACACATGGTCACCCACCACGATGGCTTTGTCGGGATTGATGCGTTGGTTTTCCGTATCATACAAAGGATGCTCGTCGGTGTCCATGACGAGGATATCCCAACTCAGCAGGCAATCGTCGCCAAAACAGATTTCTTTGGCGCAGACGATGGTGCTTTCGGCAGTCATGTTGAAATCTGCACCGAGACCCAAATGGCCTCGCACTGAGAGTTTAGAGCCGTGCCCGATGCTTGCCTTGCCACCAAAGCTGACCGTGCCACTCACCTGCCAGATGCCGCGTGAGCGCTTGCGGTCATAATGCCCCACATCGCCAAAACCGATTTTTATCATCGCTCTTTCCACCTTTTCGGGGAGTTCTACCTTGCCGTGCAGCTCGCGCAAATATGTGCGGTGCGACACCACGACAGGCAACTTCAACGCCGTTTTCAGCGGAAAATAATGCAGGTTGAAGCGCAGGGTCTTTGGAATCGAGCGAAGGATATTGAAGAAATCGAAAGCGGTCATAGGCATCGTTTTGAATGGACAAAAATAGCGTTTTTATACATATAATTGCCATTAATTGACCATGAATTTTTCAATAATACGCCCATGCCTTCAATGTCAATTTTTGTCATCGAAAAAGAAAAATTTGATTTAAAGTATAAAAATTTGCATTTGAATTGAAAATATTTATATTTTTGTCCCATCAAATTCATCGATTGACAACTCAAAAAAACACATGAACCATGAAAAAGATCACGCTACTTTTGATGCTTTTCGGTCTATGTTTCATTTCTCAAGCCATTGCTCAACAACACTCCATCGTGCAGGGCATCTGCGTCAATGAAAAAGGTAAAGCCATCGAAAACGTGAGCGTTTATGTGCGCGACTCCCAGCTTATCTCAGTAACTGATGAAAACGGATGTTTCACATACACTCATGCCAAGGCAGGCGACCAACTCCGTTTTGCCCACATGGCCTACGAGCCCACTTTTTACACTATCAAAAATGAAGACCTGAACGGCAAACCCGTCAACATCAGCATCAAGACCAAGAAACATGAACTGCATGAGGTGGAAGTGACGGCCAACGCGCCGCATATCGCTTACGACAACCCTGTGATGAGCGTCCTCGACTACGTGATTTGCGAAGACGGCATTTATATGCTAGCTTATCGACGCAGAAACTCTGCCCTACTCCACCTTTCCTTCGAAATGGATACGCTACACGAGTTGAAGATTTCCTCCGAATACAAGAATGTATTTAGGGATTTTTACGGTTTTGTGCATGTCATCAGCCACGACAAGGCCTGCCAGGTGGGGTTCAGCGGTTTTAGCGAAGGACAAAAGAAAGAAATGTATCTGCTTCCGCCCATCTCAATATCAAAGTTTTACGAACTTTACGGCCCCATCATCACTGCCTCCGACAGCGTAGTCATTACCGGGCGGTATGCGTTTTTTGGCCTCGAGCAATATTATTACTGCGTGACACCCACAGCCGATACAGTGTACATGCTGCATCATATCGTAGACGAAGAACGTCGTGACGACCTTGTGCAAATGCTGGAAAGCAAGGCTGGACTTGACAAATTTACAACCTACATGCTGACTCTTTACCCTAAGCTCTATTATATTTTCAACCCGATTTTCGGTATCGATAACAAGTTCTACCTGTTTGCTTACACTGATTGCGAAGTCCTCATCTTCGATGCTGTCGGCAAAGAGCTGGAACGCCATCCTCTGACCTTCCACATGAACAAGAAATGGAATGGCAAAATGGAAACCGACCAACGTTGGAAGAAAAAGATGATGGCTGACGAAGCCAAAAAAGAGTTCTACAGCTATTTCGTCGATGACGGACTCTACACCCTGATGCACATTGACATGGAGACAGGCTCAGCCAAGTCCATCATGGACCTCAACGGCTATCCCTTCGCGGAAATGATGCGCGTCCATAACGGTGTGCTGTATTTCCTCTATCCCACTGGCAACAACCATAGAAAGGCATTGTATCAAGTGAGAATTGATTGAGACGATTTCTATCTATTTCAAACTATTTCAAAAACTTAACAATCATGAAACACAAATACTTTTACTCCATCCTGCTGTTGGCCGCTTGCCTGATGGTAAGCGTGAGAGCCACAGCCCAGCACAAGACCGTTGTCTACGGTAACCTCGGCGTAAGTAACGTGAACATCAACATCACGAACACGCGATATGGTACCAGCACCGACCACAAAGGACGATACACACTGACCTTGCATGATTGCACAAAAGCCGTCAATTTGTATTACTCCTGCATAGGCTATCAAGATACCATCGTGAGCTTCACACCGAAGCAATTGCAGCATGATTCCATCAACATCAGCTTCAAAATGCGCCCCAAAAGCTATGCTTTGAGCGAAGTGACCGTGAGCGGAAACAAGCCCGAAATAGCCTACCATGAAAAAATGGTCAGCCTCGTGACCTACGAAATCAACGAGATGGGCATATACTTAATTGGTTATCGGCAGAGCGGCAACGCACTGCTCCATCTCTCGTTTGACCTCGACACCTTGTCTGTTCTGCCCATCGCCAAGAAATACGACAGGCTTTACAAGGATGTGTTTGGCCAAATCCATCTGATGAGCTACGATTCAACCTACCAGATTGGGCATCGGCAACTTGGCGATACCTTTTTGGCCATGGAACTATTTTACGGGATGACCATTGAAGATTTCTTTTATATCATGGGCGATAATGCCGCAGTGACTGATAGCGTTTTTGTTATCGCTACTTACGGCGAAGGAGGTCAAGAATTGTATTACCATTATTTCAAACGAGGCAACCCTAACGGACGTCTCTTGGAGCATGTCTTCGACCAAGAGGGGCTGGACTTGATAGAAAACATGCACAAATTCGGCCCACTTGGATCAGCCCCAACCATGGCTCCTTGTCCAAGACATTACGCTAATTTAATAATGCGTCCTGATTCTCGAAAATGGACATTTACTCCTCCCATTTATGACCCCCTGTTTTCTGCAGGAAATACTTTATTCCTTTTCAACTTTGATGCTGATAAAATCGAGCATTTTGACACGAAGGCGCAAATGATAGAGGAGACATCCATAAAATTTCACCGCTACCAAAAATGGAACGGTAAATGGCTCATGAAAGACAGTTGGAAAAAGCAGGTATTGGTAGACATGGCCAGAAAGGAATTCTACGCGGTGTTTGAAGATGAAAGCGTGATGAGCATCAATAAAATCGACCTTCAGACAGGACAATCCAAAGTCGTGGCAAAACTGTCAGGTTTCCAATTTGTACAACTCCCCATGGTGAATAATGGCATGCTGTATTTCCTGTATCACACTGGCCCCACCCATAGCAAAGCGCTTTATCAAATGAGACTTGACTGAATAGAAAGACTCAAAAATCTTAATAACCATGAAACACAAACATTTTTACTCCATCTTGCTGTTGACCGCTTGCCTAATAGCAAGCCTGAGTGTCACAGCCCAACATCACCCCATTATACAAGGCGTCTGTACAAACGAAAAAGGTAAAGCTGTTGAGAACATGAGCGTTTATATACATGACTCACAACTCATTGCCGTGACTGACGAAAACGGATGCTTTGCCTACACTCATGCCAAGGCAGGCGACCAACTTCGTTTTGCCCATATGGCTTACGAAACCGCTTATTACACTATCAAAGACAAAGATCTGAACGGCAAACCCCTCAACATCAGCATCAAAACCAAGAAGCACGAACTGAACGAGGTGGAAGTGACGGCCAACGCGCCACACATCGCCTACGACAACCCTGTGATGAGCGTCCTCGACTATGTGATTGCCGACGATGGTATCTATATGCTTGCCTATCGGCGCAAAAACTCTGCCTTGCTCCACCTCTCTTTCGACATGGACACACTTCACGAACTGAAAATCTCTTCAGAATACAAAAATGTTTTCAAAGATTTTTACGGTTTTGTGCATGTTGTCAGTCCAAGCAAAGTATGCCAAGTAGGTTTCACTGGAATCAGCGAAGGAAAAAACAAAGAAATGTTCCTATTTCCACCTAAAACAGCATCATGGTTTTACAAATACTACGGTCCCATTATCACCGCTTCCGATAGCATAGTCATCACTGGACGATATGCCTTTTACGGACTTGAGCAATACTATTACTGTTCTACGCCTACAGCCGACACGATATATTTGTTACACCATATCGTAGATGAAGTCGCTCGTGACGATTTTATGGCCGCTCAAGATGACAGGTTTTATTCTATGGCGGTAAACTTTTTCCCTCACATTCTTTACATCTTTAACCCTATTTTCGGCATCGACAACAAGTTCTATCTCTTCGCCTACACCGATTGCGAGACCATTGTCTTCGATGCGGTCGGCAAAGAATTGGAACGCCATCCTTTGACCTTCCACATGAACAAGAAATGGAACGGCAAAATGGAAACAGACAAGCGCTGGAAGAAAAAGATGATGGCCGATGAAGCAAGAAAGGAGTTCTACAGCTATTTTGTCGATGACGGACTTTGTACTATAATGCATATTGATTTAAAGGCTGGAACAGCTACACCCATTATGGATCTTAGTGGCTATCCCTTCGCGGAAATGATACGCGTCCACAACGGCGTATTGTATTTCCTCTATCCCACGGGAAACAACCACAGGAAGGCTTTGTATCAAGTGAGAATTGACCAACCATAAAAACGAACCAACATGAAGAAGGTTTTCATTCTTGCATTACTTATCGTCTTGCCCTTCACTTACCTTTTTGCCCAAACAAAAGGCGAAGTCTTCACCGTGGAAGCATTAGTTTGCGACTCCACGGGCGCGAGTATTAAAGATGTGGCAGTGTATGACGCAAGAAACAACGTCCGAAGCGTCACCAACCGAGATGGCATGGCCCATATTGCCACGCGCCTAGGCGAAACGTTTAGTTTTTCCCATCTGAGCTTCAAAACCAAGACCGTCCACATCGAGAAGAAATCCTTGATTGAAAATGAAGAAGGCCGTTACTCCTTGCTCGTCGTCATGCAACGCAAGACCAACCGTTTGCAAGAGGTGACGGTGACGGAGAACGCACCCCATTTGGCCTATGCGAACAAACGAGTATGGGTGATAGACTACAAAGTGCAACACGACGGCATCTATATGGTGGCAGGCAACGGTGACGAATCTGTACTGCTTCACCTTAGCTTTGAGCAAGATACCATTTCTCGCAAGCCAATAGCACCCAAGTATCAAGAACTATATCGCGATGCCTTCGACAATCTGCACCTGATTGGCCCCGACTCAACTTATCAGATCTATTGCGACGGCAAGCAACTGCATCTGCTTTACGGTTGCAAGAAAGAGGTATTTAGACATATACTAGGTCCAATTGTAGCCGCAACGGACAGTCTCATAGTGCTTGAAAAATGGAGAAGCTATGGGCAGGAAGTGGCTTTTATTGCAGTGAATCGAAACAATGGAGAACGTTTTTTGATTCAGGTCGTTGGAGGAGAAACCATAGAGATGGCTCGAAGTTGGGCTTTGGATGACAGACGCAAAGCGATAATGGATACACTAGCAAAGGAAGACACCAAATTTATCAACAGTCAAAGGGATACTGATTGGGAAATCAACCATTTGAAAGAGACCGCGAAAAAGCATGTGTTGCTTTATCCAGTGTTTTGTCCGCTGTTTGGCATCGGCAACAAGCTATATCTTTTCGCTTTCCCCGAAGACGCGCTTTTCGTATTCGACCAAAACGGTCAGATGGAACGCAAGATGGAGATGGGGTTTCATAAGAACCTCAGCGCCGGACTAGCCCAACACTTGACTTCCAACAATCCATGGGACAAAAACCTGATTTTCGACCCTGCCCGAATGATGATGTATGCACAATTCAGATCCGATGGCATCGTAACCTTGAAGGAAATCGACCTAAGAGACGGCAAGAGCAAACGCGAAATCCGACTCAGCGACCACATCTTCCCGCAAAATATCCAAGTCTATGACGGCGAAGTATATTATCTGTTTTTGAACAACACCCATACCGCGGGAAGAGATAGAAGAAGCCTTTATAAGATGCGGTTGGAATAATTTCCCTACCTTTGCAGCATGAAAACCTTATTTCGATTAAGATACGACAGCCGCTGGGGCGAGGAATTGTTCCTCACGGGAAACAGCACAGAATTAGGTAATTGGAAACCTGACAAGGCTGTGCCTATGGAATACATTGGACCAGGAATTTGGTCTGTATCCGTAGAGACGCGGCGCGCCACGTCTCTACAAACCACGGAATACAAATATTTCATCCGCGAAAACCACCAAATCCGTTGGGAAGACGGCCCCAACCGCATTTTGCCCGAGGGTAAAGACCGCACCTGGGACTGGTTCGGCCTCACCAAACGCCAAACGATGAAAGGCGTGGCCGTGCCGCTGTTCAGCCTGCGCACAGAAAATGATTTCGGCATCGGGGAATTTGCCGACTTGCCGAAATTGGGCGATTGGTGCGTAAAAAACGGGCTAAAAATCATCCAAATCCTGCCCATCAACGACACAACGGCACATTACGACTGGAGCGATTCCTATCCTTATAACGCCATTTCAGCTTTTGCGCTGAACCCGATTTACCTGAATCTACATCAACTGGGCATCAAAGAAGACACCGCCTTCAAGCGGATGCGGACGATGCTCAACAAAGAAGAATCGGTCAATTACCCCAAAGTACTGAAAGCAAAATGGAAATATTTCCAAATTGCTTTTGAACAGCAATGGGAAACGTTGAAAGCAACCCATGATTTCCAGCAGTTTGTCAAAGAGAACGAAGACTGGCTCACTAATTACGTCCAATATTGTGCTGAGCGCGACGGCAACGACACCGAGATCCATCTCTTCCTACAATACCACTGCGACAAGCAACTGCACGAAGCGGTCAAAGCCTTGCACGACAAAGGCTTGCTACTGAAAGGTGACATTCCTATCGGCGTGAATCCTTCAGGTGTGGATGTTAAATCGCATCCCGAATTGTTTAACCTTGATGTACAAGTCGGTGCACCGCCCGATGACTTCGCCGCTGAGGGGCAAAACTGGGGCTTCCCTTCCTACAACTGGGAGGCGATGGCCAAGGATGGCTACGCCTGGTGGCAACGCCGCCTACAGGTGATGGCCCGCTACTTCGACGCCTATCGCATCGACCATATCTTGGGTTTCTTCCGCATTTGGGAAATTCCCAAAACCGCCAAATCGGGATTGCTAGGGCGTTTCAGTCCCTCGCTACCTTTGAGCGTGGATGAAATTGAAACCCAAGGCTTTCACTTTATCAAAAGCAAGCACCTGAAAAAAAACGTTGACACGCTTTTCATCACTGACCCGAACGAGAAGGACAAATACATCCCGCGCATTGAGTTACAAAAGACTAAGGCCTACCAAGCCCTCAGCGACGAGCAAAAGCAGGCCATCGACGGCATATATGAGGACTTCTATTTCCATCGGCACAACGAGTTTTGGAAGCAGAAAGCTTTAGAAAAATTGCCTGCTTTGGTCAACGCGACCCCAATGATTGCTTGCGGCGAAGACCTCGGCATGATTCCCGCTTGTGTGCCTGAAGTGATGCAGGAGCTGGGCATCATGAGCCTTGAGGTGCAGCGCATGCCTAAGGTGTATGGTCATCAATTTGTGCAAATCGAAGACTTGCCCGAGAACTGTGTCTACGCCACCGGCACCCACGACATGTCCACCCTGCGAGGCTGGTTGACCGAAGACCGCGTGCGCACCCGCCAGTTCCTCGATAGCCTCGATCTCGACGACCGCAAAGTCACCGCCAAGACGCTCAAAAAAATCCTGGAAAAGCATTTGGACAGCCCCTCGAAATGGAACATCTATCCCTTGCAAGACCTCTTGGACTTAGATGAAAAAAATTGGTCGCCCAACCCTGTGGACGACCAAATCAATGTCCCTGCCAATGCCAAAAACCAATGGCGATGGCGGATGAGGATGCTGTTGGAAGCCTTATGACTTACGGATGCTCAGGTCCAATGATGCTTGACCCACCAGAAGTAGTACTGCAGCCCGAAGAAATGCCATCGCCCGTATAGTGCAGGTCACTGGCACCCGAAAGGTCGACGCAAATCCTGCCATCACAATGGATGTAAGCCACACTTGCGCCTGACATCGTGCCTTCGCAGTTGTCGCAGGCCAGGGCATAACGATTTCCAACCACCTTCTTAATGATATTACTGGAGCCTGTCAAATCGATTTTGAGTTGGGTCACATGACCCACAAGTGTGGCATCAGATGCTCCGCTCATGTCAAGGTCAAGTTCGTCGGCAGAGACGTTGCCTTCAATGGTGGAGCTCCCCAACAATTCCATATCGATCTCATCAGCCAGAACATCACCAAAGAAATCAGAAGAACCTGACAAGTGGGCCTCAACCTTATCCGCCACAGCATCGCCATGGAAGTTGGAAGCACCCGACAAGTCGATTTTTATTTCGTCTGCATCAACATCGCTATAGAATTCAGAAGCACCCGACAATTCCACTTCTACCTTTTGGCCCTCAAGACCATATTCCGAATGGAATTCAGAAGCGCCCGACAAATCGACACTCGTTAAGTCAGCATTGTAAGGGATAACGGCTTTCAATTCCCCGCCATAGAGGGTAGCCATGGGTTTGATGCGGATTTTCAGCGTGTTGCCAACAATTTCCACAATAACCTTAGGCATGACTTTCTCACCTGCCGTGACGGTGACCTGAGTTGCTGCGTCGCTTACGGTAACCTCAAACGCATCCTGTACTTCAAGTGCGGTGTAGGAACCATCGACGGTGAAGTCCTTCGAGATAGGGTCGCCAGCAAATTTCTGGCAACTGCTAAAAGCAAACAAAACTAGAGCCGAAAGGACAAACAAATACTTTTTCATTTAAAAAACTGACCGCTGTTATATACCATCGGGGCATCGGTTTTTGGTTATTTAATGTTATTGGGTTTGGTGGCCGCAAAAATACTTTTTTCCGAATTACATCTTCTAACACAGAAATGCATTTTTTATTGTATATCTTCTTCCTGTCTTGAAAAAAACCTTACCTTTGAAGCCTAAATCAAATCACTATGAAATTCAAACCCTACAACCATAGCGAAGCCGCGCTCAACGAGCGCATTGCGCTGATTGTCAATGCCGAGAAGAAGAAAGGTGCCGAAAAGGAAGCCCTGCGCACCATCTTCCAAAGCATCGACTTTACCACCTTGGAAGCCTTCGACAACGAGGCGAAAATCAAAGATTTCTGCGAAAAAGCCGTGTCCTTCCCAAAACAGAAACCGCACCTCAGTGTGCCCGCCATCTGCATCTACAGTCCCTTCATCCGTCAGGCTAAACAACAGCTGGCGGGCAGCGGCATCCGTGTGGCGACGGTGGCCTGCGCCTTCCCCTCGGGCATGATGCCTTTCGACCTGAAAGTCAAGGAGGTGGAATACTGCATCAACGAAGGTGCTGATGAGGTGGACATGGTCATCTCACGCGGCACGTTCCTCGCAGGTCGTTACGACGAGGTCTTCAACGAAATCAAGACCATCAAAGAGACCTGCGGCAACAAGGCCAAACTGAAAGTCATCCTTGAGACGGGTGAACTCAAGACCGTGGAGAACATCAGAAAAGCTTCCGAACTAGCCATCCTCGCCGGTGCCGACTTCATCAAGACCTCAACGGGAAAGGTGCCGGTGGCCGCCACGCCTTTGGCCGCCATCATCATGATTGACACCATCAAGGAACACTACGAGGCCACGGGCAAGAAGGTCGGCTTCAAGCCCGCCGGTGGCATGAAGACCCCCGAAGACGCCCTCACCTATTATTATTTGGTGAAGAGCATCCTCGGCGACACCTGGCTCAACCCGAACCTCTTCCGTGTGGGCACGAGCCGATTAGCGGGATTGATTTTAGAACAATTATAAACCAATGTAGAGACGCAAAATCTTGCGTCTCTACCAACAAAATATATTATGGTAACAATCAAAGGAACATACAAAGGTAATCTCCGCAACGAGATGACCCATGTGCAGTCGGGCAACACCATCCTCACCGATGCACCTACCGATAACCACGGCAAAGGCGAAGCCTTCTCACCCACCGACCTCGCCTGCGCGGCCCTCGCTGGCTGCATGATGACCATCATGGGCATCAGCGCACAAGGCCACAAGTTCGACATCGACGGCACCACCTACACGGTGAAGAAGACCATGAACGCCGACCCACGCCGCATCGGGCAGATCGACATCGTGTTCAACTTCCCCGCCAAGGAATACACCGAGAATCAGAAAGCCCTGCTGTGGGCCGCAGCTGAAAGCTGCCCAGTGGGTCGTTCACTGCATCCCGATGTCATCGTCAACATCACCATGAACTTCCAAGCCTGATGGAATACGACATGCTGAAAGGACTCCGCCATAGCGAGACGCTCGTGGTGGAGCATAAGGATACCGCCGCCGTCTACGGCTCAGGCGCGTTGGAGGTCTTTGCCACCCCCGCCATGATTGCCTTGATGGAGAAGACCTGCTTGGAAAGCGTTGCCGAAAAAATCGGAGAAGGCAATACCACCGTGGGCATCGCGGTCAACATCAAACACTTGAAAGCCAGTCCCGTGGGCGCGACCATCCGCTGCGAGGGCGAGATTATCGAAGTGGACCGTCGCCGTCTGGTCTTCTCGGTGAAATGCTTCGAGGGCGAGACGCTCGTCGGCGAAGGTATCCATGAAAGGTTTGTCGTTGACAGCGAAAAGTTTATGTCCAAATTTTGAATCTGAAATTTTGAATCTTTGAATCAGATGAGATATACCTACAGAACCCAAGGCACGTGCAGCCAAGCCATCGAATTTGAAATCGAGGACGGCATCTTGAAGAACGTGCAGTTCTATGGCGGCTGCAACGGCAACACACAAGGTGTGAGCGCTTTGGTGGAAGGCATGAAAGTTGAAGAGGTGCTGCAACGCTTGGAAGGCATCCGCTGCGGCTTCAAAGGCACCTCCTGCCCCGACCAACTATGCCGTGCCATCCGGCAAGCCATGCAGGAATAATGTTTTGCCATACAATTTTACCAGCATCATCGCGTTATAGAACAGATTAAAAACTAACAAACATGAAGAAACGCATTTTATCGGTGGTAGTCTTGGCCCTTGTTGTCACGCTCACCAACTTCACCAGTTGCAGAAAACCTAAGGCTGAAGACCACACCCCTGCCAAGGAAGGTCTTTATCTCGGCATTGTCGGTTTCAACAGCGAGCTTTACACCATGCCTCTCGGCTTGCTCAACCAAGATACCAAACACAATTTTGAGAGCTTTGTTGACGGACTCTCGATGCAAAACGGCACCATTCTTTATCATGCCGTCAACACGGGTCTCAACAGCTTGGCTTCGGCCAAAATCCCAGAGAATCTTATCAACGTTTCCGTGGTGACTTTCACCGACGGTCTCGACCAAGGCTCCTACGTCTTGTCGGACAGTTATAACTCGGGAAGCGAATACTTGGCTGCCGTCAGTGGAAGGATCAACAATGAACTCATTGGTGGCACCCATATCTCCGCCTATTCTATCGGTGTACGCGGCTCTGACGTGAGCGATATTGATAGCTTCCGTAACAACCTCAAGAAGCTATCAAGCGATCCCATCCACAATGTCTTTGAGGTCAGCAACATGAGCGAGGCTTCAGAGAAATTCGCCCAGATCGCCCAACAGCTTTACAACCAAAGCACTTTCTACAATGTCACGCTCAAGCTGCCAGCACAGGAGCCCAACACCAAGATTCGCTTCACGTTCGATAATGTAAGCGAAGCCTCTGCCTCCCATTGTTACATTGAAGGCACCTACATCCGCAACAACGGCAAAGGCCAGCTGACTGACATTCGTTATGTTGGCCTTGAATGCATGTCGGGCATCACCATCACTGCTTCTTCGGAGGGCATCTTCGATGTGTTTGCTTTCCAGAACCTTACGGATCCAAACGGCAACCAGATGAGTACCGACTATGTGAAGGAATGGAACTGGCTGGAGTCAACATCGCAATGGCAATATAACAGCGAGTTCACCCCCTCGGGCAACACCCAGACCGTCAACGAATACAAGAGTGCGATGATCATGCTCGTGCTCGACTGCTCCAGCTCACTCGGCAGCGACTTCGTCAACATGAAGACCGCCGCCAACGGATTCATTGAGACTTTGAGCGGAAATTACAACGGAAGATAACTATTCGACCATAACCATTGACTATGACCACTTCAACCAAGGGTGAAAGTGGTCATAGTCATTTTTTTCTCATTGATCTGCGCTGTTTTTGTAGCGGATACCTGAGACTTCGGTCACTGTTCCATCAGCCTGACTCTTAACAGGAATGAAAGCAAAACTCCATCTCAATCCATTATACGTCTTCGGCACACGGATTTCCACTTGGTTCTCTCCCTTATTCAAATGAATCTGTGCGGGTTGCCGCATCCAATAGAGCTGTTCGTCAGTAAAAGGCTCTTCCTCCTCGGGCTTGCCCCAGGTGTTGAAATGGTAGTCGTATTTTCCAGGTTCTTGCCATGGCTTAGATGGTAAAATCTCTTTACCATTCACGAAACACTGGCAACCGCCTTCCCATCGGCCTTGCTCTCCAATTCCATAACCATTGCGGTTGGAACGTGCTGGGGTACAGAAACCAATCCATGCCTCTATGTCCATATCCTGCTCTGCAACGATAACAGTTTGAGCCTTTGCCAAAGCCTGTTCACCTACGTTAATATGATGCGCCTGACAAAAAGCATCCAAATCGACCGCGCCACCGTAGGCCAAAAAAGACTTGTTATCATCAATCTGCACATCCCATTCCATCTGCGAATTGGCCACCCAACGCATTTTGTCTTGGTGGAAACGATTGCGGTGAATAGCCATCTTTTCCTCGAAATTGGCCAAGCGTGAGCCCGCTGGAGTCAAAGGACCAGGAGGAAGGTTCTCGTTTTCGACGACGCCTGCGTTGCCGCCATTCCAAAAACGCTCCGCGAAAGCCATCACACCGTTAATCATGCCGTTGTGCAGCGAGGTGTTCTCCTTGTTATCCACGCGCACGTCGTTCCAGAGGCAAAGGGTGCCACCCATGGCCTTGGTCGTGTCAGGCACGGTCTGCGCCGCAGCGGTATGCAGAAAAGCCCGGCTCGTGAACAACAACGGATCATAATAATTCAGATAGCCGACAAAGGAGTCAAGGTACCTGCCTGACTTGTTTGAAGCCGCCGCGTTGGAACCTTCCGACTCATTCCAAATCTGTCGAATCACCTTATCTGAGGCAGGCAAACCCGGGTCCCAAGCGATAGGTTGACGTTCATACTTTTCGACCAGACTTTCAAGCCATTGCATGAAACCATTCGGGTCGGCAATACTAACCTCGTCAGAGCCTATATGGAAATAAGGGCAGTCGCCTTTCGGGATTTCGGTGAAAAACTCCTCGAGACATTGTTCCAACACCTTTCGGCCTTCCTTGGAGTCCATCGTAAAGCCAAAAGCATCTTTAAAATAGGTGGAATGGCCAGGCATGTCAATCTCAGGTACAACCGTAATGCCTCGCTCTTTGGCATAGGCAATAACTTCACGTATTTCATCGTAAGTATAGAACTTACCCACATCGCGACCAGGTCTTTGATATTGAGGATTATTGAGTTGTGGATATACCTTACACTCAATGCGCCAGGCAGGATAATCCGTCAGATGCCAATGAAAATAGTTCAGCTTATAGAAACTCATCAAATCGATTGTCTCTTTCAACATGCTGATGGGTTGATAATTACGCCCCGTATCGTGCATAAAGCCTCTGAAAGGATAATCCGCCCAGTCGTGGACTTTCAAATTTGCAACATATCCGTTTTCATCCACCAATTGCAACAAAGTACTCACTGCCCAATGTTGATTGCCCGAAATCGTAGCCTTGCCGCATTTTACCTCCAAGCGGTATTCATCAGAATTGTCAAAATGGGTTTTCTTGTCGTAGACCACCTTACGGAGTTTTTTCTTCTTCGTTTTGAGCAGCTGGAATTCTTTCGGCTCTGGAATCACATCCGTCTTGGTGTCCACCTCATAATAGCGCACATAATCCACCCGAAGCTCCACAGGCAACTTGGCCGTATCAATGTAGGGCGAACGGTCGCGACCCAACTGAGCATCCAAAATCAGATAAAAATCATGTTGGCTGAATGGAAACTGTCCGTCATCACCATTGCGATAACGCGGATAATTGAACGTCCGCTTCCCATTGAGGAAAAACACAAGGCTGTCGTGAAAACGCTCCATTCCGTAAGTATTGTATTCGCCTTCATTGTATCTCGGGTAAGCTACCTGCGAGGGACGGTTGCGCTTGCGGAGGTTGTATGTGTAGTAGCTGTGAACCGTATGATTTATAAAAGGATTGTCCCTGAAATGCTCCATGATGTCGATTTCACCACCATAAGGCCAGTCCAAAGCCTGGTTGGTTTGGGGCAACATCCATATGGCAGGCCAAAAACCTTGTGCCACATCGAATTTCGCCCTGATTTCGAGGCGACCAAACCCGAAACTTTTCTTGTGCATGCTCCAAACGCCACCCGTAAGAAAAGGCGCATTGTCATTGGGAAGGAAGTCGTTAACCATGCCGCGCAACACAAGGCTTCCGTCCTCAAAAGCATATAGTCTTTCGTTCGGCGACATATGGATGGCCCAATCAGCTCGGCTTCGGTTGATTTTCGACCAGACCTTAGTGTTCAAAGCCATGGAATTGAATTCATCGTTCCAAATCAAGACATAACGACGATGCTCTTGAGGGTATGCCAGTTTTGTCAAACTGATGAAAGCCAACAATATAAGAAAACTCCTTTTCATAAAGCCTTTAGTTTTATGCGGTAAAAATACGGTTTTTTCAACTTGATGATGCCAATTTTGTTTTTGTTTGTTACTTTTGCACCTAAATACTGATTCTATGCGTCGCTATGTAATTACCATAGTTTTTTCCCTTTTGTTTGCCCCTCTTTTCGGCAACGACGGCATTCCTAACCCGCGCCTGTTTCTAAAAAAAGTCTACTTTCCTGTCATTGAGACCCCTGCTTGTTTCACAAGTTCCGTCCATGGCAAAGATTTTCTGGTTTTCGTTGAATACAGCGACAGCCTGAACATGAGAGGGCATTATATGGCTTTGGAAGAAGGCATGACGGACACGCTTCCTTTCAGATTGGAAGCCCGTAAACGCAATGCCAGACTTTATTACAACGGCGAAAAGGAAACCTTCCGACCGCGTGTCGTATCCATGGATAGCCAACACGCAAAAGGCTATGCACGTTTGAGTGTGTTGGGAACCGCCAGATTTCACTTTGACTTACTAGAAACGCCTGCTTTTCATGACTTTGAAAACAACCGCTATCAAGATACTTTGTTTGCGGTGGAAGAAACCAACGACATTCCCTACGCCAAAGTCTTGGGGTTTTGGTCGGAGTTGGCCGACGAAACTGCCGTCACCGACAAGATCTTCCGGATGGGTGATGCCGTAAGCGAGATTCCTTTGGAGCTCCATCTCGATGTTTTCCGACCTCAAAACGACACCATTCAAAAACGTCCATTAGTCATGCTGATTCACGGCGGTGCGTTCTATTTTGGGTCGAAGGACGACAAATCCATCACCCAGTGGTGCCGACATTTAACCTCTTTGGGTTATGTGACCGCCTCCATCGACTATAGGATAGGCTTCCTCCCCACCATGACCAGCATCGGGCGAGCAGGCTACCGTGCCGTACAGGATGCCCATGCCGCGATGCGTTATTTAGTGTCACATCAGGAAGAATATGGCATCGACACTTCCATGCTGTTTGTAGGCGGTTGCAGTGCAGGAGCCATCACTACACTCAACCTCGCCTTCATGACCAACGAGACCCGTCCCGAATACACCCACAGCGGCTTCCTAAAGCCCGACCTCGGCGACATCGACACTTGCGGCAACGCCATCCAATGCAACTTTCGCATCAAAGGCATCATCGACATGTGGGGCGCCATGCCCGACACATCTCTTATCCATGACCGCAACATTCCTATCCTCGCTTTCCATGGCGATGCCGACGACATCGTCCCTTATGATTACGACTATCCTTTCGGCATTGCCGGCGTATTGAAAACCATGCTGGTCGAAAAAATGTTTGGCTCATCCTGCATCGTCGACCGCGCCATCAAGTTGGGACATCAGGCGCAATTGGTCACTTTTTCCGGCTACAAGCACTCGCCTCATGTGGAGCCCGAAACCAAAGAATTGAACGAGAATTTCTTCACTATCCAAGACATGATGTCAGACTTCTTCTTCAACATTGTTGTACCGCAAAAACCCGTAATTGTTGAAGAAAAAGGCCATTACTATGTGAAGCCCTACCCATTGGCAACCAGTTGGAAAGTGGAAGGCGGCGTCATCCTTGAAGCGAAAGGCAACAGCGTGAATGTGGCATGGATTAACAACGCACCACAAAGAAGCATCACCGCATCAACAACACTACCCTACGGCCTCGGACTCAACACGACCAAAATTATCAATTAGTTACAAACGACATGGACAAAAAAGAATTACGCGCCCACATCAAAGCCCTGAAAAAACAACATACCAAAGAGCAGCTTCTCGAACAATCCGAAAAGATCCTGGCCAAACTTGAGCAACACCCCGACTTCATCAAAGCCGACAGAATCATGCTGTACAGTGCCCTGCCCGACGAAGTGCAAACCCAAACTTTCCTCGAAAAGTGGCACCTGAAGAAGACCATCATCCTGCCTACTGTGGTCGGCGATGACATCATCCCCGTGGCTTATGGAAAGGACACCGATTTTGCTGTGGGTGACTTCAACATCCTTGAACCTCAAAACGAGCCCTATCACGGTGACTTTGACTTGATTATCGTTCCAGGTGTAGCCTTCGACCGCAAAGGTAACCGCATTGGGCGAGGTCGTGGCTACTACGACCGTTTCCTCTGCCAACACCTTGAAGTGAAGCGCATAGGCATCTGCTTCGACTTTCAGCTGGTCGATGAAGTGCCCACCGAACCTTTTGACATCCTCATGGACGAAGTGATTACCCTATAAAACTGAGATTTCTTTTCCAATTTGACAAGTGTTTCGATTATTTTCTTACTTTTGAAGCCTTTTTAAACATCATCCTACTATGAAAAAACAACTTTTGATGCTTTTCGCCCTTCTTTTGGGCCTCAACACCTTGAACGCCAATCCTGTTGATCTGGTAAAGGCTAAGAACATCGGGCAGAAATTTGCCTGTGCAAAAATCAATAATGAATTAAATAACAACGATTTACAGCTTGTCTATACTGGTGCTTCCCAGCGCGGTGAGGCCTGTTTCTATGTCTTCAATGCGGGCACTACGGGTTTCGTCATCGTCTCTGCTGACGACCGTTTCCGTCCCATCGTGGGCTATTCCGACGAGGGTACCTTTGACACTGAAAACATGTCGCCCGAGCTTGCTTTCTATCTCGACAAAATCATCGAGGCACGCACGAGTCGCAACGCCGTCCTTTTTGACAATACTGAACAGGAATGGCAGAGCGTGGCTACTACAGGCAAACTGCTCTCACGCAATGGAGGCCGTGGCGTCGACTATATCTGTACCACCAAATGGAACCAAGACTCGCCTTACAACCTCTATGCCCCCGAGGCCAGTAGTGGCCCTGGTGGCCGTTGCTATGCAGGCTGCGTGGCCACTGCCATGAGCCAAGTGATGAAACGGTGGGACCATCCCACACAAGGTTCAGGTAGCCATTCCTACTATTGCTATGGCTACGGTATGCAATCCGCTAACTTTGGGGCGACAACCTACGATTGGGAACACATGCCCGACCGCCTCGGTGGCGCTTCACAAGAGGAAATTGAGGCTGTGGCTCTGTTTATGTACCACTGTGGTGTTGCCGTTGACATGCAATTCTCGCCCACTGGCAGCGGCGCCAACTCATGGGACGTGCCTGACGCCATCGAACGTTACTTCTCCTATTCTAGCCATGCCACTCTTAGGAGCCGCGACCAATATCAGCTTATAAATTGGCAGAATATGCTCAAGGAATCGCATGACTTAGGTTGGCCCGTCTACTATTCCGGATTCAGCGACAGCGGCGGCCACGCCTTTGTGTGCGACGGGTACAACGATGATGACCTCTTCCACTTCAACTGGGGCTGGGGTGGTAGCAGCGATGGCTGGTTCGTCATTGATGAAATTGATTATGCAGGCTGGGCTCAAGCCGTATTTAACTATGTGCCTTCTGATGTGTACAACTATATGCCCTTGCAACCCGAAAACCTCTCTGTGGAATCCAGCAACGACTTCGACTATTCCGCCACCTTGAGTTGGACCAATCCCACCCAAAACATCCACCTTAACAACCTCACCAATATCGACCAAATCGTGGTGGCCCGCAACGGAAAAATCGTCTACACCGAAGATAATGTGACTCCTGGTGCCAACATGAGTTATACCGACCATTACATTCCTACCATTGTGGAATATAAAGTATATGCCGTCGTTAACAACGCCAAAGGTTTGCCCGCTGTTGAGAAAGATGTCCTGCTTGGCCCCACCTGCGACTGGACCATTGAAATGACTTCATCGGATCCGCAAGGTTGGCAAGGTGGAGCGCTCTCCTTTGTCAATGGAGCTGGCGATGAAGTAGCTAATATCACGCTCGAAAGCGGAAACGCCATACACACTATCGCATTACCTTTTGGCCATATTGACATCCATTGGAAAAAACCCACTCAGGCTGTTGACAACATGAGTTTTAAAATCAAGAACTCGAACGATGTCATCAAGGCAAGTTTCCAAGGCTCCACTAACGACATCAACAGCGGTATGTTCTTCATCGCCAACAACACCTGTAGCGGCAAGGATGAGGAAGTCGACGGCCCCATCAACCTGACTGCAAGCCTCGCCGGAAACAACGTCACCTTGACTTGGGACGGCAATGACATCCAGAATGTGGTGCATTATTACATCTTCCGTGACAACAGCCTCATCGCCGTATCCGAAGACACACAATACACCGACGAACAAGTTACTGACGATTTCCATACCTATTTTGTTACTGCAGTCAGGCCCAACGGCGAGACGTTGCGTTCCAATGTCGACAATGTGACACCCGAATCGCTCTGCACTATTCCCACCAATCTGAGTTACGAGATGGTTAACCCCACCAAGGTGAAAGTCATGTGGGATGCTCCTGAAGCCGAAGGGGTTACGGGATATTACCTTTATCGTCGCGTCAAAGGCGAAGAATTCAAGCGAATCAAGGCCCTAACCAACACTTACTACAACGACAACCTCGCTGGACAACCCGACAACCGTTTCGAATATGCCGTAGCAGCCTACTATAGGGACGACGACTGCATCTCAGGCTATGCTACAACACAGGACAACCCCGACCTGCATTTCATTGAGGTCAACAAGACCATCATCCCGCAACACCTTGATTTCTTCATTCATGAGGGCCATGTCATCCTGCAATGGGAAGCAGCCACTATGGCCGAAAGCTACAATATTTACCGCGAAGACGAACTCATTGGGCACTCCTCCGGCATTGATTTCATCGATTACACGGCTACCTCACAGCAAAGCTATCATTACACTGTGACGGGAAAAACGGCCTTTGTCGAATCTAATCCGTCCAATGTGGTTTATGTCGATTGGACCACTTCCGTGAACGAAACCAACCCATCAGAATACACCCTCTACCCCAACCCCACTGAAGGTCAAGTCACCATCGAAGCCAATGGACTTCGTCAGATTCGGGTCTTCAATGTGACGGGGCAAGAAGTGAGACATCAAACCGTGAATGACGACCGTGCCGTTATCGACTTGTCTACAGAGCCTCAAGGCTGCTATTTCATTGAGATAATGACCGAAAGCGGTTGCTCAACAACCAAACTCATCAGATTATAAAACCAACAAAAACAGAATATTATGAATAGATTCTTGAAATTGGCAGCCATCGCGTTGCTGTTGGGCACAGGTTCAACGCTTTTTGCCCAAGACAAAGAAGAGAAAGACCCCGTCTATCAGATTACTGAAACCGTCAACGTGAAGCACACGCCCGTCGACAACCAAGGCAGCTCAGGTACCTGCTGGTGCTTTGCTGGCATCGGCTTTGTCGAGGCCGAAATCCTTCGCATCTACGGCAAAGAATTCAACCTCTCGGAGATGTTTGTCGTCCGCAATGCCTGGACGGAGAAAGTGGCGAAATTCGTCCGCATGCACGGCAACAACACCCTCAGTCAAGGCGGCGAGGTGTGTGACGTCCTCTACATGATTGATAAATATGGCATGATGCCCGAAGCCGACTATAGTGGCAAAGTCATCGGCGAAGAACGCCACATGCATGCTGAGATGAACGAAGTCATCAGCTCGGTGGCCCGTGCCATCATCAAAAATGGCAACAAGAAAATCTCTCCTGCTGGTCCCAAGGCGGTGCAAGGTGTTTTGGACGCCTATCTCGGTGATGTGCCAACAGAGTTTACGGTTGACGGCAAGAAATACACAGCCAAGTCGTTTGCCGAGGCCTATCGCATCGACCCTGCCAACTACATTGAAATCTGCTCTTTCACTACCGAAGAATACAACAAGCCCTGCATGGTCGAAATTCCCGACAACTGGACTTGGACTCCTGCCTACAACCTGCCGCTTGACAAGTTGATGGAAGCCGTCGACTATGCATTAGAGCATGGCTACACCCTTGGCTGGGCACAGGATGTCAGCAACAAGGGCTTTTCGGGAAAGACTGGTATAGGCATCGTCCCCGAAGACCCCGAAAACGAGAAGCTTTGGGAAGAGATTGTCGCCGAAAAGAAGATCACTGACGAAGACCACCAGAAAGCATACGACAACTGGGATGCGGGCGATGACCATAGCATGCTTGTCGTCGGTATCGCCAAGGACCAAAACGGCAACAAATACTACAAAATCAAGAACTCTTGGGGCGACAGAGGACCTTATCAGGGCTACTGGTACTGCTCCGAGCAATACCTGCGCCAATACACCATCTTCTTCACTTTGCACAAAGACGCCCTGTCAAAGGCCATGAAGAAAGATTTGGGGCTTTGATATAGTTTTCCTACTTTTGCAGGCATAATG